>Ga0326728_10008207_pt1 | contig 26104 bp, 21 predicted proteins | sample MB3enrmetagenome_FD_207602 | JGI IMG/M metagenome (GOLD analysis project Ga0326728, IMG submission 207602) | Lab enriched peat soil microbial communities from McLean, Ithaca, NY, United States - MB31MN | ecosystem: Environmental > Terrestrial > Soil > Wetlands > Peat | place: USA: New York... | reverse complement strand
CAAAACAGGCCTACACTAAGAATACCACCCAGACCCGATCCAGGGTCCAGCGGGCCACCGGCTGCGGGAAGTCCCTCCACTCCCGCGGTCAGTGGTCCGCCTCTTAGTTTCTGGAGCTTTTTGCGAAATTGCCTTCAGGCCATACATTGTGTCAGGGCACGACTTCATTCGTGCCGCAAATGGTGAATCTCGATTCCGGCTTTAGCCGCTGCGGAACTGCAAACTGCTGAAAACTAAACCACGAGGGCTAAAGCCCTACATGATTTTGTTGCTCGTCCGGCACGACTTCAGTCGTGCCCTGACACTTCTCGCGGTCTCAATGGAATTTTGCAAGCGGCTCTCCGGGCCGGTTTTCCGTTCATCATCCCCGGCGATTCCTGCGCCCTACGGCTTGCCCGCGACGGACTTGTCCACAGTCAGCAGACCCTGGGCGCGAAGCCAGGTCTCCAGCAGGTTCGGCCACTGGTCCAGAGCCGCGTCGCCCTTGCCCAGGCCGGTACCGTGCGGGCCGTTGGCAAAGATGTGCGCCTCGGCGGGCACGCCGGCCTTGACCAGCGCCTCATAGAAGCGCAGCCCCTGCTCCACCGGAACCGACTTGTCGTTGAAGGTGTGATACCAGAAGGTCGGGGGCGTGTCCTTAGTGACCAGCAGGTCGGGCGAGTAGGCGGCGCGCATCGCCTCGCACTGGTCTGTTACATTGAACATCTTGCAGTAGCTCAGGTGCGCCTCGCCGGGCGAAAAGGCGCCGATCCACGGGTAGCCCAGCACCAGGTAATCCGGCCGGCTGGAGGCGCGCTCGATGGGATCCTCGGCGTCCGGATTGCCGGGGACAAACAGCGTGCCGGAGAGCGCGGCCAGATGCCCGCCGGCAGAGAAGCCGATCACGACGATCCGGCCGGGGTCGATCTGGTAGTCCCGCGCCCGCGCCCGCACCGTCTGGATGGCGCGCCGCGCGTCAAGCAGCGGAACGGGCAGCAGGTAGCCGTTCGAGGAGAGCCTGTAGCTCAACACGAAGGCGCGAAAGCCGCGCGCGGAGAACCAGTCAGCGAACTGCCGGCCCTCCAGGTTGGCGGCCAGGTGGGCATAGGCGCCGCCCGGAAAGATCACCACCGCGGAACCGTTGCCCGTGCCTCGCTGCGGCTCAAAGATGGTCAGAGTCGGTGTGTCTTCGCAGGACTTCCCTTTGGCCTGAGGCGCGTCGCCCGGCCACAGGCGGACGGTCTGAATGCCCAGAAAGTCGTTGTTGCTCCCCACCGTCGCGCAGGGCTCTTTCTGCGCCCGCGCCGCTGAACAGGCCAGCAACCCAATCGCCAGCATCGCCGCAATCCGCTCCACAATAAGCCTCCCCCGCCGTTCGCCAGGATTATAGCGGAACCGGAGTTGATTTGACCCTCTGAAAAGCCCCATTGCCGCCTCTAGCCGCTACGGGGCCGTTCTTCTCTCCGTGCGTGTCTCGCGTCGCGCCGGTCGCGCTCCGGCCGAAGCCGTCTTTTGGGGCAGGTGGGGGGCCGGCCGCGGTCACGCTTGGCAAGGGAAGAGCCGCGGTCCGAATCGGAACCGTTGCGAAGTGGAACCGGCGGCCGCGCCGAGGATGCGGAATCGAGGCCATCGCTTCGCTCAAAGATGGTATTTGTTTCCCTTGTGGGGACCGGCGGCGGGGGCTGCCAGCGGAAATGCGGTCTGGTCTCCGCCGCGGAGAACCAATGGGGGAGACCAACCGTGGACTTAAACAATGCGATTCAGAAACACGCCGAATGGAAGTTCAAGTTTCGCAACGCCCTCCATGCGAATGAGACGCTGGATGCCGGCGCAATTTCGAAGGACAACAACTGCGAGCTCGGCAAATGGCTTCATGGAGAAGCCAAGACGCTGTACTGGAAGAGCGCCGCCTACGCGAAGTGCATTCCGGACCATGCAGCATTCCATGTGGAGGCGGGCAAGGTCGCCGCCGCAGTCAACGCAAGGAAAAAAGACGACGCCGAGCGGCTGATGTCCAGCGGCTTCGCCTTTGCGGAGGCATCCAAACGAGTTGGGATCTCCATCATCGAACTCAAGAATGAGATTCGCGCCTGAAGAAGCCGGAAAAGGTTCGAAGAACCTCCAGAAGCGCTTCCAATCTACAGCCAAACCGCCGCATGACCTGGGCACGGATTCCCAGCTTGCGCGCATAACTCCTCGGCCAGCTCAAAGCCGCAGCGGGCAAAGTAATAGGCCGCGCCATGGACCCGCTCCTGGAGCGCGCCGCCTGGATAAAGCGCATTGCAAATCGCTTCGGCGTGGCGGCCGAGCGAGGCCTCGCGCTGCAACTGGAAGTTCGCCGCCAGGGTGCGCAGGCGATTCATCTGGTAGCGAATCTTGCCGGCCGCGGTCTCCGCCGACCGGCCCAGTCCCGCATCCAGCCCGCCCATCCACTCCAGCAGCGCCGCAAGCTCGACCTCCAGCGCCGCACCCGCCGCCTCCAGCTTGCATCTGCCTTCGCTGGGCATGGACCGCTCAGCCAGCAGTTGCGCCAGCGCAGCCGGGCCTTCCGCCCCGCTCACCTGAAAGACCCGCTCCAGCGTCAGCTCCTGCTTGCGCAGCAGGTCGCCCACGGCCGGCTCGATCAGCGTTGCGGAGAAGCGCGGAGCAACCGGCGTCACCCGGCCCAAAATGCGCTCAAACAGCACGGCGGACTGGGCAAAGTAAGCGACCTCCGCCGGCCCGCCGATGGTGAGCGAGGTAGAGAGCAGAGAATCCTGAAAGATGGGCCTGAGCAGCGCCGAGGGCGAGATGCGCTCCGGCTCGGCCTCCAAAATCCCCACCAGATCGGCGGTAGTAAAGCTCTGCTTGCCTGCCGATCCAGCCGTGTGCCACAAGCCGCCGGGTTCCGCCGCGCTGGGCGCTGCCCGCTTGAGCGCCAGCCGCGCGCCCGTGCGCGCATCCAGCAGGAACAGCAGGCTGGATTGCGGCCCCACGGCTACCTGCGCGTGATAGCCCGCAGCTTCCAGTTCGCCGTTCCGCTCGACCAGCGCCGCATGCAACTCGTCGGCGCGCTCCAGGGCGGCCCGCAGCACCGGTGCGCCCATGCGGTGGAACTCGCGCCCGCTCGCATCCAGCACCAGCAGCCCCTGCGCGGCAAAGGCCTGGGCATAGAACGCCGCAAAGGCCTGGGCGAAGGTGCGGCCCGGCTGATAAGCCTCGGCCAGCGCCCGCATGGCATCCGACTCGCCCAGCAGCTCCCTCGCCCGCTCGACCAGGGGCGCGATGCGCTCATCCAGCACCATACCGCCCACCGGCCGCGCCGCCCCACTCTCGGCCGCTGCCGAATAAGCCAGCTTGCGCAGCTCCCGCCCCGCCGGAAAGCTGACGTGATCGATCTCGGCAAAGTCGTGGTCTTCGCTCGCCAGCCAGAAGATAGCCGCGTGGGGATGGCCCGCCGCCGTCGCCTGCCGAGCCCGCGCTACCGCCGTCGCCGCCTTGAAAGGGGTGAACAGCGGCCCTCCGAACAGCCCCACCTGCTGGCCGGTAACCACCGCTCCCGCGCCGCTGCCCAGCGCTTCAAGCGCCGCGGCGGCTGCCGGCGACGGCGCTGGATTCTGTCTGGCGAGCAGCCGCGCCAGCTCCGGCCAGTGCGCGGGAACCGGCGGACGCGCCTCCCAGCCGGAATCCGGCGGCAACGAACCATAGAACGCCCGCGTGGCGGCGTCGCCGGCGCAGTAGTCCAGAAACAGCCGGTGCAGCCCCGGCGCCACGGTGATGGGAAGACAGTCCGCGCTCAGCAACTCATTCCCTTCCAGCCATTTGCTCCCGGCTCTCCGCGCTCAAACGAAACCTCATCCGCCAGGGATCAGGGGTTATTGGGCTCCTGTTAAGGATGCCACGCCGGACGCATTCGATGCACGACTCCATCAGCGGAATCACGCTGCTCTAGGATGCCGCTTATTCCTTAGGCGGCTCAGCCCGATTCTCCCATTACCTTAGATACCATTTCCATGATCGACTCATTGCGCGATCATCGCCTCAAAAGCCTCGCCAAGTCTATACCGCCGCGATTTTCTGGACGGACTCGCCACTTCCAGGAATCCGCCCTCAACCCAGCGCTGGCACAGAAGCGCTGCGCTGCGAGGCTTGAGCCCGAAGATTCCGCCGATCTCTTTCGCCGCAACCTCCCTTGAAGCCTGAAAGAGCGTCAGTACGCGGCGCTGTCTGGCATCCAGCGCACGCAGCATTCCGGTTTGGTCTTTTCCGCCCTTGGCCGCTTCGCGGCGCGCCTGAGCCTGCACCTTCTCGAAGGAGTCCGCCATACCCGCGATGAAGTAAGTCACCCACCGCGTAATATCGGCCTCGGCGCGGCCCAGGTAATAGTTATGCGACTGCCCCACTGTCAGCGCCTCGTAATACTCCCTGAGTCCGCGCGCATAGAACTCCTCCAGAGCGAAAAGCCCCTTCAGGCCATACCCCCCAAGATGCAGAATCAAGGTGGCCAGCAGGCGCGCCGTCCGGCCGTTGCCGTCGTAGTAAGGATGGATGGTTGCGAATTGGTAGTGGGCGATCCCCGCCTTGAGAGGCACCGGCAACTCATCGTTCCGGTTCAACCATTCCAGCAGTTGCTTCATCAGTTTCGGCACATCCCGGGACTCCGGCGGCAGGTAGACTATACCTTTCGACGCGCTGTCGCGGATGATGTTCTGCCCATCGCGATAGGATGTAGGTTTCACGCGCGTCTTGCCCCCGCCCATCACTAGCGCATGGAGCCTCTGCACGGTTGCCTCGACCACTTTCTCCTGGCCCTTCACCAGCCTATCCACTTCGTCGAGGGCGGCGTAGTAGCCTTTGACCTCGTCGCGGTCCCGTTCTCTGCCCGGAATACTCCGCCCTCCGGCAATCACTCCGGCGACCTGTTCCTGGGTAAGCCGGTTTCCCTCAATCATGGTCGAGTAGTGCGTGGAAAACAGCCGCGCCGTATCCCTCAGGCTGGCCAGTACTCGCGGCGTGATCGGCAGCGCAACCATGGCGTGCTTCACGGCCTCGATGCGCATCAGTCCCTTGGCAATGGCAGGCGTGATGACGAATGCCGGCGCGAATCCTTTCAACTTCTTCTTAGCCATTCAGTTCCCTTGTTGGTTCATAACCTATGCCGATAAAATGCCGATATATTGCTGTTATCATACCGATAAATTGCGGATAACGCAATCCCCGCGCGTCAAGCGGCAATCTCGCGCCAACCGGATCGCGCCGCCCCATGAGACAATGCCCTCGGCGGCCGTTCTTTCCTTTCCCAACCTCCCGGCTGCCGGACGAAACCGCGCATGGCTTTATCCTCAAGTGTTTTGAACCTGCTCTTCGGCCGCCCGCTGGCCACCAGCGAGGAGCGCGCCGAGCACATCGGCCCCGTCGCCGGCATTCCCGTCTTCGGCCTGGACGCGCTCAGCTCCGCAGCCTACGGCCCCGAGGCCGCCCTCACGCTGCTCATCCCGCTGGGCCTCGTCGGCGTCCGCTACATCGTGCCGGTGAGCGCCGCCATCATTGCCCTGCTGATCGTTGTCTACTTCAGCTACCGGCAGACGATCGACGCCTATCCCAAAGGCGGCGGCTCCTACACCGTGGCCTCGCAGAACCTGGGCGAAGGCGCGGGCCTGCTGGCGGCCGCGGCCCTGATGATCGACTACATCCTCACCGCGGCGGTGGGCATTTCGGCCGGCGTGGGCGCGCTCATCTCCGCCGTTCCCGCCTTGCAGCCCCACACCTTGCAACTCTGCCTGGCGGTGCTGCTCGTCCTCACCCTGGTCAACATGCGCGGCGTCCACGACACCGGCGTGGTCTTCATGATTCCCACCTACCTGTTCACCGCCACGCTGCTGATCGTGATCGCCGCCGGCGCTTGGCACGTCTTCGCCGCGGCGAACGGCCATCCGCACCCGGCCACGCCTCTGCCGGCGATTCCCGCTCCCATCGCCCTCGTCAGTTGGTGGCTGATCCTCAAGGTCTTCTCCTCCGGCTGCACGGCCATGACCGGCGTCGAGGCGGTCAGCAACGGCGTGATGGCCTTCCGCGACGATACGCGCAGGAACGCCAAGATCACGCTGACCATCATCATTGTCTTGCTGGCAACGCTGCTGGCCGGCATCGCCCTGCTCTGCCGCGCTTACGGCATCGCCGCCACCAACCCCGCGTCGCCCGGCTACGAGAGCGTGCTCTCCATGCTGACGCGCGCGGTGATGGGCCGCGGCATCTTCTACTACGTCACCATCGGCTCGGTGCTGGTGGTGCTGGCTCTCTCCGCCAACACCGCCTTTGCCGATTTTCCCCGCCTCACCCGCGCCATCGCCCTCGACGATTACATGCCCCACATCTTTCTGCTGCGCGGCCGGCGGCTGCTCTACTCCTGGGGCATCTACGTGCTGGTGGCGCTCACCGCCCTGCTGCTGATCGTCTTTGGAGGCGTCACCGACCGGCTCATTCCACTGTTCGCCATCGGCGCGTTCATGGCCTTCACCCTCTCGCAGGCCGGCATGGTGATGCACTGGAAGCGCGAGGGCCGCTGGCCGCACATGGCGGTGAATGCCCTGGGCGCCGTGGCCACCGGCATCACCGCCGTAGTCGTGCTGGTGGCCAAGTTCATGGACGGCGCATGGATCACGGCGCTGCTGATTGTGGCCATGATTCTGCTTATGCGCGCCGTCAAGCGCCACTATCTCCGCGTGGATCGCGAGATCGCCCTTGACCGGCCCATCCTTCCCGCCCAGGTCACCCAGCCCATCGTCGTGCTGCCCATAGACCGCTGGAGCCGCATCACCGAGAAGGCCCTCAGCTTTGCCTTGGGAATGTCCTGCGATATTCGCTGCATTCACGTCCAGACCTCCGGCGAGCCAGACGATATCTCCCAGGAATGGGAAAAGGATGTGGCCGCTCCCCTGCGCGAGGCCGGCAAGTGCGTTCCCCAACTCGAGATTCTGCAGTCTCCCTTCCGTTACGTCCTCGTCCCGCTGGTCGATTACATCCTGAAGGTGGAACGGGAGTCCACCTTCAACAAGATTTGCGTGCTGGTGCCGGAGCTGGTGGTGCGCCACTGGTGGGAGAACCTGCTCCACAACCGCCGCGCCGACATGCTCAAGTTCATCTTGCTCCTGCGCGGAAACCGCCGCATCGTCATCGTCAATATTCCGTGGTATCTCGAAGGGACTGAGGATCGGGCTCGGCCGGGCTGAACCGGGCGGTCCGGCTGCGGCGATTCCGGCCGCCTGCCAGGAAATAGTCTCCCGTCCGGATTCCTTTCCCGGTTTCCGGCGGTCAAAGAGGTGCGTAGACTCTCCGGCAACCAGCCTGTTTCGAGTGCTGGCCCGCAACTTCGCCGAATCCCGGACTTCATCGAACCGGGGTGGAGAGGATAGTCTATGAAAGTACAGGATCACAGTCGCGGCGTCGCCGTCGAGGGAAAGCTCTGCGCGCGGCAGGTCGGCCACAACACGGTATTGAGGAGAGTTTCAAGTTGAACAGGACGTTACTGCTTTCGATTCTGGCCGTGATTCCGGCCGCGCTTTTGCCCCTTGCGGCCGCCAGCCAGGTTGCCCCAGCCCGTGGATCGCGCTCCGCCAGCGAGGGCGAATCTTCCTCCAAATACGAGGTCTTCGCCGGGTACGGCTACACCAGCCTCAACCAAGTCAACGAGTCGCGCAGCGGATTGCAGGGCGTCGAACTCTCCGTCACCCGCGATTGGGGCAAGTACTTCGGCGTCACCGGCGACGGCGCCTATTACAAGTACCCGCTCGTCACCGGCAATCCCGGAGATCCGTCGGTCTATGCGGTCTTGTTCGGACCCCAGCTGCATGCCGGGCTCTATGGGAAGGTCAGCGGGTTCGCTCATGCGCTGCTGGGCGTCGAACACTCCGGCGGCGAGAAACAGACCCCCAACATCTCTTTTGCGGGCGGCTTCGGCGGCGGCCTGGAGTACAAACTCGGCCCTCGCCTGTCCCTGCGCGCCTCGGGCGACGACATCGCCGCGTCGTTTTCCCTCATAAATAATTCACCGGCCCTGGGATACTCGCCCCACAAGCACTGGAATTCCCGCGCCTCATTCGGCGTCGTGTACAGATTCTGAGTTGAGCCCCTCGATGCCGGGCGGAACGTGTCTCAATCGCAGGATGTGAATCCCCCGGCGTCCGCATGAATGGGTTGACAGAACGCGAGCCAAATGAAGAAAGGCCTCTCTGTCCAGAGAGGCCTTTCCAGTTGGACCTTGCTGCCAAGTCCAGCTTGAGATGGAGCCGAAGATCGGACTTGAACCGATGACCTGCTGATTACGAATCAGCTGCTCTACCAACTGAGCTACTTCGGCTTGCTCAGTTGATTCTATCCTGATGCTCGCCGAGGGTAAAGCGGCTATACTGCTGCTCATGCAAGTGAACCCCGCGGAGGAGTGGCAAAGGCTCACGGAGTATTACCGCGAAATAAGCGACGGAGAGCTGCTGGAACTGGCGGCCGATCTCGCGGATCTGACCGAAACGGCGCAGCAGGTTTTGCGCGGCGAGATGAGGAATCGCGGCCTGGATGAGCCGCGAGCCGCGGGCGAGACGCCAGCAAATTCAGATCGTCCCGCGCCTCTGCGACGGGTCAGCTTTGTCGATCCGTATACCGGCGAAATCGAATCCAGCGTTCCTGGCGTGAATCGGGAGGACGATGCTCCTCGGGAGTTCACTTGGAAGACGATGCTCTGCGAGTGTGACGACCGCGAACAGGCCTGGCAAATCTACGAGGTGCTGAGGCGAGCGGGAATTGAGAGCTGGATCGAGCGCCCCGGGTCGGGAATCATCTATCCCCGCGTCCTGGTCGCCGCCGATCAGCTTGACGAGGCGCGCGCGATTGCCGCCAGGCCCGTCCCGCCGGAGATCGTCGATCAATCCCGCATGGAGCCACCGGAGTTTGAACCGCCCAAATGCCCGAAGTGCGGCGCCGAAGACCCGGTGCTGGAGAGCGTGGAGCCGGCCAATGCCTGGCTCTGCGAGGCCTGCGGGAACGAGTGGACCGATCCGCCGGCCGACCCGAATGGGAAGCCGGAAGACGCCGAACGGTAAACCCCAAGAAACGGAAAGAGCCGCCCGGCAACAGGGCAGCTCTCTCCTCAGGGAGAATAGTTCCAACGGAGGCAAAACCATCAGAACTTTCTGGCTGCATAGTAGGAGCGTGGGGAGAGAGTGTCAAGAAGAAATCAAATCCTAAATAACCTTTGTATTTTCAATTAGTTGAATGGCATTCCCACAAAAGGGATGGAATCGGGATTCGACGCGCCTTCGCCTTTCTTGCGCCCGCGCATCTCCGTCATTTCACGGTGTTTCCTTGGGTTTACGCCCCGTTTTCAACGGATTCAAAAACAGCGTCAATCCTTTGCCGGCGGCTTGTCGAATGCCTGTACCGATTCGACCCATACCTCACTCAGACCGAGGCGAATGAATTCGATATCGTTGACCGAGGAGACCGGTTTGCCGCGTGCGATGCGGTAGAGGGCGCGGCCTCCGCCAAGGAAGAACGCCAGCAGAATGGCGGCGCTGAACCCGACGATCACCAGCAGGACGATGCCCAGCAGCAGCTGGCCGGTCCTGGCCACTTCCGACTCCGCGGGCTGGGGAATGGAGGTGAGATCGGCCTCAAAATGTACGGTGGCCAGCAGCTTGTGGCTCTCCTCGGGAATGGCGTCGCCGCTCACGACGGCCACCAGCGGCCCGCTGCGCCGCACCTCGAGCGATGCCCGATCGGAGTCCATGAGCGGCTTGGGCCAGGGTTGCGCGGCCGCGTCCCCCGGCTTGGGGCTGCCCGCCTTCAGATAGGCGCGAATCCGGGTCTCCTGCGCGGCGGCCATCTGTGGCGTGGGGTAGTCGATGATGGTGAGCGTGGCCGGGCCGGAGCGCAGCGAGTAGGTTGCGGTCACGGCCTCCGCGCCGCGATCGAAGCCGACCATATCGGGCGGCAGCACTCCGCCCGCCCCCGCATAGCTCGCCGGCCCCAGTGCGTAGTGGGTCGTCTGCCCGTCCAGCGCAGCCTTGGGCAGGTCGCTCAGTATGGGAGGCAACAGCGCCTGGCCTCCGCCGGAGACGGGCAAGAGAGTGGCCAGCTCGCGCAGCTCAGCGCCGGACATGGGACCGATGCGGGAGAAATTCGCGTCCACCATCACGTTGTCCAGCCAGAACAGCACCCGGTTGCGGTTCGATGTGGCGCCCGAGCCGATCTCCTCCTTGGGCCAGCCATTCTGCCGGTAGAGCGTATAAGCGCCGTAGGCCCCGCTGGCGTCGTGGAAGCGAAGCGCGCGCAGGCTGAGCGTCTCGCCGCTGCGCTTGTAGCCGGCCAGCGCGGCGTCGGTAAAGTCGTACTCCTTGAGCGCCGCGGCGTTCTCCGCATCGGCTTGGGCGGGGTCCGTCACCGTCCTGGGAGGGTCTGCCGCCACCCATCCGGCAAAGGAGTCCGGCAGCAGCGGCTTGGGCACGGGCGGAAGCATCAGGTGCGTCGCGCCCTGGGTTGCCGGGGCGTTGGCCGGCGCGGTCTGCGCCTGGGCAGGGACTGCCCCCAGCAGCGCCGCAAAGCAAACCAATGCCTCAATCCAACGCACCGACACATGCTCCCCTCTTCAGGGTACACGCTCCCACCGGCGCGGGCTGCCGGCGGAGTTCCCTGTCTGCTTGGACACTGGCCGCGCGGAAAAGTTCCCGCGGGCATCTCTCGCCCGTCATCGCCTCGTGCCCGATCGCGTTCAAGATGCACCGGCCCGGCGTGCGAACAGCCTGCGTTTGCGCCCCGCCGGAATCCGGTTTATCGTGGGGCAACGACACTCTTCGAGGTGCAATGTGCAGATCAGGTTCATGGTTACAGCTTCTGTCTTTGCCTTATCCGTCTCCGCCGCCGCTCAAATGCCCGACAAGCCCCTCATGCGCCCCAAGATCACCGGCATCTCGCACATCGCCGTCTACACCTCGAACCCCGAGGCAACCGACCGCTTCTACCGCGAGATCGTGGGCGCGGCCAAGCTGCCCGACCCGGAGAATCCCAGGGGCGTCCGCTACGCCCTGAGCGCAACCCAGTTCGTCGAGGTGCTGCCGCTGCCCGAGGGCGCGGGCATCAACCGCCTGGACCACATCGCCTGGAAGACCAGCGATGCTGAAACCCTGCGCCGCTGGCTAGGCTCCAAGTCGTGGAAGGTGCCGGGGCAGGTGGAAAAGGGCTCCGACGGCAGCCTGTGGTTCGCCGTCAAGGACCCGGAAGGCAACAAGGTCCAGTTCGCGCAGCCCCCCGATGAGCCCAAGCCGGTCGACGCACCCGAGGTCATCGGCCGCCACATCATTCACGTCGGCTTTTTGGTCCACAGCCGCGCCGTCGAAGACACCTTTTACCGCGATTTGCTCGGCTTCCGCCCTTACTGGTTCGGCGGCATGGTCGAGGGCCGGCTGGACTGGGTGAGCCAACAGACCCCCGACAGCCACGACTGGCTGGAATACATGCTCACCAGCGGCCCCTCTGGCTCCGGCATTCCGCCTACCATCTCGCAGCACGATCTCGGAGTCCTCGACCACTTCTCCATTGGCGAAGACTCCGTTCAGAATGCCTACAGGGCGCTTCGGGACGGCAACCGCCTCACCGGCGTCCACGACAGCGAGCCGAAGATCGGCAAGGACGGCAAGTACCAGTTCAATCTTTACGACCCCGACGGCATCCGCATCGAACTGATGAACTTCCACGCCACCGAAAAGCCCTGCTGCTCGCCGTTCACCGCCGACGATCCGGCGGAGTGAGGGGCGAAGGTTCAAGAACCAGGCTCGAAGTAGAGTCTCGATACCTGGACCGATTCCCTGAAAGTCACACTATGGAAATGAGTCCTATGTCGCGCCTGTTCCCGATGGTAGGGCTGCTGGTCGTCTTCGGCTGTCCTTTCCCTGCCTTCGCTCAACTTGATGCTCCAACCGCCTTGAGTGATTTCGCTGGCTGTTCCCATCACACCTGCACTTGGACGCTGTTATCAGAACAAACGCTGTTTCATGAGGGGGACCTCACGTATGGACCTGATTTTGAAGGGAACGGAGATTTCGTGCTTCGCCGCGCGAACAAGGAGCTTCTGCGGACGGGACTTAAGGACCTATCGGCGAGCACCAGCGTCGTGTGGTCGGACGACAAGAGAAACTTTGCAGTCACCTGGAGCAATGGAGGAGCAATTGGCACCTTCTCCGTCCGTGTGTTTCACATCGACGGAGATTCTGTAAGTGAGTGGCCCGCCGCGCGGCAAGCGCTCTGCATTTTCAAAGCTCGTCACTGGTGCAGTACGCGAGGCGACAACATTCAAGCCTACCGATGGCTTCCGGATTCACGCGAATTGGTTTTGGTCCTTTCGGTCTATCCCACCAGCGATTGCGGCAAAGATTCGGGGCACACCGAAGCCTACGTAGTTGACGCCGCATCGGGGAATATCAAGCAGCATTGGGGCATCAGGCAGTTGAACGCCTATATGCACTCTCATCCTGAGTGGTGAGCCGGCCGCGCTCTTCCGCCCCTCGCGCTAAAATCCAGATATGCCCGCCGCCGCGCTCTCTCCCGAAGTCCTGGCCAAGTACGAGCCCGTCATCGGACTCGAAGTCCACGTCCAGTTGCTCACCGCGACCAAGGCCTTCTGCGGCTGCGCCAATCGATTCGGATCGGCCCCCAATACGAATGTCTGCCCCGTCTGCCTGGGACTGCCCGGTGCTCTCCCGGTGCTCAACTCGAAGGCCGTCGAGTTCGCCACGCTTGCCGCCCTGGCCATCCACTGCGAGGTGCGCGAGCGCTCCATCTTCGCGCGCAAGAACTACTTCTATCCCGACCTGCCCAAGGGCTACCAGATCTCGCAGTTCGACCGGCCCATCGCCGAGCACGGCTGGATCGAGGTGCCGACGGCGGAGGGCACGATCAAGCGCATCGGCATCACCCGCCTGCACATGGAGGAGGACGCCGGCAAGAGCCTCCACGACGGCTTTGCCGACTCCGCCACGCGCACCTACCTCGATCTGAACCGCTGCGGGACGCCGCTCATCGAGATCGTCAGCGAGCCCGACATCCGCACTCCCGACGAGGCCTTCGAGTACCTGACGCGCCTGAAAGAGATCCTCCTCTACACCGGCGTCTCCGACTGCAACATGGAGGAGGGTTCGCTGCGCTGCGACGCCAACGTCAGCGTCCGCCGGAAAGGCGCGCCCAAGTTCGGCACCAAGGTCGAGGTGAAGAACGTGAACAGCTTTCGCTTCGTCCGCGCCGCCCTGGAGTACGAGATCGAGCGCCAGATCGAAGTCCTCGAGTCCGGCGGCAGCGTCATTCAGGAGAGCCGCTTGTGGAACGCCGGCGAAGGCCGCACGTATTCGATGCGCTCCAAGGAGCAGGCCCACGACTATCGCTACTTTCCCGAGCCCGACCTGCCGCCGCTGATCGTCGCCGCTGAATTCCTGGCCGAGACGAAGGAGAAGCTCCCCGAACTGCCCGAAGCCCGCCGCGCCCGCATGATAGCCGAGTACGACATCACCTCCCGGGACGCCGCCACGCTGACCGCATCCCGCGAGTTTGCCGACCGCTTTGAAGCCGCCGCGCGCGCCAGCCGCAACCCCCGCCGCGTGGCCAACGTCCTGCTCAGCGAGATTGGCGGCCGGCTCAAGGCGCTGGGACTCGAACAGGAGCAGTCGCCCGTCTCCATGGCTGGAATCGTGCAGGCCGCCGATCTGCTCGACGAGGGCAAGATCAGTTCCAAGCAACTCAAGCAGCTCTTCGATGTGTGCTTTGAAAAGGGCGAGGACTTTCCCGCCGTCTACGAGCGTGAGAAGCCTCGGCAGATCACCGACGCCTTGGCCCTCGAACTCCTGATCGACCAGGTCGTCGCCGCCAACCCCAAGCAGGTGGAGCAGTACCGCGCCGGCAAGAAGACGCTGGCCGGGTTCTTCGTCGGCCAGGTGATGAGGGCCTCTAAAGGCCAAGCCAACCCGGCGCTGCTCAATGAACTGGTGGTGAAGACGCTGGAGGGGTGACGCCATCCTACTTCAGCTTCAGCTCGACCTCGAACTCCTTGCGCGAGTCCCATGAACTCACCGTCTTGACGGCGCTCTTCCGCCCTTTCTTTTCCGCCCAAAGCTCATGGTCTTCGGCCATATTCACCTGGGAAAAGCGAAACCTCCCTCCGGCGTCGGCAGTGTAGCTGCGGATCGACTTGGTCTTCAGGTTCTTGAGGAAAACGGTGGCCTCGGCCACGGGTGCGGAGTTTGCGTCCACCACGCGGCCCGATACCGCGCGCTGGCCCAGATTCTGCGCCTGCGCCACGCCTGGCCCAAGACCGTATTCGCTTCCGCCGCCCACTGGAACCACACCCGCCGCCAGGGCCGCGAACACCGCCCCAGCCAGCAGAATCGTGCCGGAAATCCTCACTCTTCCTCCTCAAACAGCTCGTCGTCGTCCTCATCCAGGTCGCTGTCAACGCGCGCCAACTCCAGCGGTTCTATGCCGACCACCTCGTACTCCGTTCCGCACTCGTCGCAGGTAACCACATCGCCTTCTTCCACTTCGTCCAACTCAATGTCAAGTCCACTCTCGCACTCAGGGCAGTTGGGCATGATAGCCTCCTCTCTTTCCAGAGCATCCCGTTTATTAAGATGACAATTCCTTGCGATGCGACACCGCTATCTTTAGGGAGAACCCGGCTCCAGGTCAAGCGATGCGGTCACAACGCTGAAACCGAAGTCCCCAAGCCTGGGCGCCAGCGTCGCGGCCCCTGTTCCATGACACCGGTCCGCCCCACCGTTTACCCTGTTCTCTACGATGCGCAGAGTTGGCGCCAGCCCGTTTTCCTTCCCCGACTTCCGCGGCGCCACCCGCCGCTTGGTGCTCTGGAACCTCGCCGCCTACTTCGTTCTGCTGTTAGCTTCTCTGGCGTTTCCGGTGCGGGCGGGGCGCGCCATCGATCTCCTCTGCTTTGTTCCCTCCGCCTTCCTGCACGGCAGGATTTGGCAGCCTTTCACCTACAGCTTCATCCATCTTGGTATTCTCGGAACCCTCCTGGAGTTGCTCTCGCTGTGGTTCCTGGCCGGCTTTCTTGAGAGCCTTCACACCTCGAGCTGGGTCACCGGCCTCTATGCCGTTTCCGTCCTCTGCACCGCTGCCGCCGCCATTGCCATCTACGCTGTCAGCGCCGCTCTCGGCTATCCGCTCGGCGAAGTCCATCTTTACGGCTGCTTCGGCGGCATCTTCGGCCTGCTGGTGGCTATCGGCGTCCTCTACGGCGATGTGGAGTTCCTGCTCTTCTTTACCATCGGCATCAAGGCTCGCCACATGGCGGTCCTCTACGCGCTGGTCGCTGTCGCCATGCTCTTCGGCCAGGAGCGGATGTATGCCTTTGCGCAGTTGGGCGGCGCGCTGGCCGGCCTGATCTACCTCCAGTTGGCCCCTCGCCGCGGTTTCTATTTCGCCTTCAGCGAGAGGTGGTACGCCTTGCGCAATAGCTATTACCGCTGGAAGCGCCGCCGCGCCGCCCGCAAGTTCGAGGTCTACATGCGTTCCCAGGGCCGCACGATTCGCATGGACGGCCGCGGCAAGGAGATCGAAGACCCCAACGACAAGAAGCGCTGGAACTAGCGTGTTGACCGGGGAAGTTCGTAGCACAGGCCCGCGGAACCGCAGATCCTTCGACTCCGTCCGCCGCGGCGGACTCCGCTCAGGATGACGAATCTGTTTTGCGATGAACCTCAGAGGCAGGATACTTGTAGCCGAGCTACCGGCTCGTCAAGGGTAGATGCGATGGAGGGTGCGAGCGAAAGGGATGGTCTCGCGGACGTGATCCAGGCCGCAGATCCACGCGACCGCGCGCTCGATGCCCATGCCGAAGCCGCTGTGCGGGACGCTGCCGTAGCGGCGCAGGTCCAGGTACCACTCGAAGGCTTCCTTGGGAAGGCGATGCTCTTCGATGCGGCTGTTCAGGAGCTCGAAGCTTGAAACGCGCTGCGAGCCGCCGATGATCTCGCCGTAGCCTTCGGGGGCGAGAACGTCCACGCAGAGGGCGAGGCGCGGATCTTGGGGGTCGGGCTCCATGTAAAAGGCCTTTACGTTGGCGGGGTAGCGGTGAACCATGACGGGACGGTCGTACTGGCTGCTGAGCCAGGTTTCGTCGGGAGAGCCGAAGTCGTTGCCGTATTCGAAGGGCGCTTCGAGGTGGCCTTCCTTGTGGGCCTGGTTCAGCAGCGCGGCGGCCTGGTCGTAGGTGAGGCGCGGAAAGGGGGGCACGATGGCCTGAAGTTTGGCTGGGTCGCGGCCGATCGCCTGCAACTCCGAAGCCCGGTTCTTGAGGACGCTCGAGACGATGTGGAAGAGGAAGTTCTCGGCCAGTTCAAGGAGGCCGTCGAGGTCCATGAAGGCGACTTCGGGCTCGATCATCCAGAACTCGGTCAGGTGACGCCGGGTCTTGGATTTCTCTGCGCGGAAGGTGGGGCCGAAGCTGTAGACCTTGCCCAGGGCGAGCGCGGTGGACTCGACGTAAAGCTGGCCGGATTGGGTGAGGAAGGCGGGGTCGCCGAAGTAATCGACGGGAAAGAGCGTGGAGGTTCCCTCGCAAGCCGCGGGGGTGAGGATGGGCGGGTCGGTGCGGATGAATCCGTTGGAATCGAAGTACTCTGCCGCCGCGCGCATGATCTCTGCCCGGATGCGCAGAATGGCCGACTGGCGCGGGGAGCGGACCCAGAGATGGCGGTGCTCCATGAGGAAGTCGACGCCGTGCTCCTTGAGGGTGATGGGATAGGGGTCGGATTCGGGGACGCGCTGGACGACTTGAATGTCCAGAACGTCGAGCTCGAAGCCGCCGGGAGCGCGCTTGTCGGCGCGGACTTTGCCCGTGACGATGACGCTGGACTCCTGGGTCAGGCCTTTGAGGGCGTCGAAGACCAGGGGAGGGACGCTTTTGACGTGCGCTACGCCCTGGATGGTGCCGGTGCCGTCGCGAAAGATGGGAAACAGAAGCTTGCCGCTCTCGCGCAGGTTGTAGAGCCAGCCGCGCAGGGTGACGGACTGGCCTTCATGCCGGCCGAGGGTGGCGATGGTGGCCACCTGCGGTGGGGCGGACGCCGCTTGCGCGGCCGGGACGGTGGGTTCTTCGGGCATGGGTTCCTCGATGGCCGGAATGAGGAGGCGCGGCCGGACTCTCTAGAATAACGCGGGGCAGATTGATTTAGTGGCACTGGAATCCATTTTGACCTGGACAATAATCTGTCTCTGGCCGCATCCTATTCGTGTGCGGGCAGGAGGAGTGGATGGGCGAGCCGGCGGGGGCGAAGAGCGAGGAGACGCAAAAGACCCAGGTGGATACGGAGACTGCGGAGCGGTTCATCGAGGAGAAGCGGATTGGGGAGCGTATCAAGCGGCTGCGCCTGAAGAAGAGTATGGGGCTGGTGGAGCTGGGCAAGCACGCGGGGCTCTCTGCGAGCTTTCTTTCGCAGTTGGAGACGGGCAGGGTAGTGCCCACGCTGAGGAACCTGGCGCGGATCGCAATGGTGTTCTCCAAGGACCTGTCCTACTTCTTTGAGAGCGAGCCTCAGTCCATCTTCAGGATTCACCGGCAAAAGGAGCGGGTGCGGCTGCCGCAGACCGGAGCGGAGCCGCCGACTTACTACTTTGAGAGCCTGGGTTACATGGTTCCCGAGCGGCACATGGACCCGTACTTTGCCGAGTTTGTGCCGCTCGTGAGGGAGATGGAGCCCAAGCCGCACGTCCACGCGGGGTTCGAGTTCCTGTATGTGCTCGAGGGAGAGCTGGCGCTGCGCCATGGGGACCAGGAGTGCACGCTCGCGGAGGGCGACGCGGTTTACTTCGACGCCGGCTCGGCGCACTCCTATCGCTGCGCGGGGCAGAAGCCGGCGCGGGCAATTATTGTGACCATGCACCAGCCGCCGCCGGCGCAGCCGATTCCGCTCAAGGCGGCGGCCGCGGCGTCAGCAGTGGCGAAGACCGCGGCTGCCGGGCCGGCGAGGGCGAATGGAGCGGACGGAGCGAGTTTGTAAGGGGCCGCCCACCCTAGCTGCAACCACAAGAACGCAGCGAGGGTGGGGCGCCCAAACTTGAGAAGATATACGCAAGAGCTCTATGGGAAGCGATAGAGCTGCACGCGCTCGATCTTCTCCGGATTGATGGTCAGCAGATCGCCTTGCCCATCGTCGTCGCCCGCGATCCGGCGGGTAATGACCCACTTGCCATCGACAAACTTACCCTCCTGCACATCGGCGAGGCCGACATTCTGCGGTCCGGGGAAGTTGGAGGCAAAGTCGACGCGCACGCCGCCCCCGGCGAAGTAGAATTCGTCGCGGTCGCCGGCGATAATCATGGTCACCGCTTCAATCGGCGGCAGGTTGGCCGAGTCCGAATTTCCCAGGCGCGGCGAAGTTTCCACTCCGCCCCTGGCTTGCACAGGCAGGCGCAGGTTGCGGCCCGCGTAAGTCAGAGTCAGTGTGTAATCGCCTATATTGACTTTCTTGGGCGCGTCTCCCTTTCTCATCCGGACGGCGGTGATGCCGTCCGTTCCCTGGTGGGCCAGGATAATCGGCGCTAACTGGTTGAGAATGCCGTAAGTGGTGGCAAGCTCCGGCGGAATCGGCCTGACACTGTCCACGCCGAAGGGCGAAAAGCCGATGGTGTTGTATTTGCCGACCGCCATCAGGGCATTGGGAGCATTGGTGCTGGTCTCCGGAATGAAGAGTGGATTGCCGCCGCGCAGATACCGCTCGCAGACATCGTCGAAGTACTCGATGTGGATGTCGGGCGCAAGGATCTCCATGTCCGGCGCGCCGGCGCGCCAGATGTCATGCACCTCAGGCAGCGGGCCGCCGCTGGGATAAGTGCCCGGCCAGGCCTCGTCGCGCGATTGCAGCCAGGTGTTCACAAACATGGGGATGTTATATTCCGCCTTGCCGGCTTTGATAACCTTCTCCAGGAAGCGGGCATAGTTCCAGGCCATGAAGATCTCATCCGAGGGCCACGTCAGCTTCAGCCATTCGGCGTCATGCCGGATAAGTCCAAGATAAGAGATGTTGGTCTGGACGGGCAGCTCCAGCGAAGCCGGCTTGCCGGGGCCGAAGACCTGCTCCCAGGTGCCGGACTTCTTGTAACCGTTGGCGGCCCAGACTTCGCGGAACTCGGGAATCAGATTGTCCTTGTGAGCTTCAAGATAACTCATAAGTTCAGCGGGCACCTGCCCGGCATAGGCGCGGTTGGCGGCGGGCGAGCGGTCGCGCGAATCGCGCAGAACGCCGACCTCGTTCTCCACCTGCATCATCAGCACGGTGTGCTCGGCGCCATCCACTTCCTTGATGTGGCGCATCAGGGCGGCAAAGGCTTTGGCGTCGGCCTCGGCGGTAGCTTCGCCGAAGGTGCTCAAGGTCTCGACAGGGCCGACGATGGAAACTGTCTTGCCTTCGTTGATCTGAATGCGCGGGAAGCGCGCATAATCCTTCTTCACCCATACGGGCGGATAACTCGAAGTGCCGTTCTTCCAGCAGCCGAACCAGAGAACGACAAGGCGCAGATGGTTCTCCCGAGCCTTGGCGATCACGCCATCCAGCTCGGCAAAGTTGAATTTGCCTTCTTCCGGCTCGGTTTGCGCCCAGGAGATGGCCACCAGCACGGTGTTCAGGTTGTTGGCGGCAAGTTTGGGCCAGACCGGCTCCAACTCCTCCAGACTGCTGGCCGCATTGTTGGAAAGCTCTCCCGAGGTAACAAGGAACGGCTTGCCGTCCACGACCAGTTGCGTGGCGTTGCCCTGCCTTTGCAGGTGTGGAACGCCGGCGTTGGTTTGCGCCTGGCTCGACGCCATCGCGCATAAAGCACAGAACATCCATCCAAAGAAGAACATCCGACTCATTCGCATTGATAACTCCATTGGGGTAATTCGATTGAATTCGCCGTCAAGGCGCTTCCCGCCCCTGGCCGAGATTCTCTCAGCCGCGACCTGGGCGCGCTTTTCCCGATTGCGAGCCATTGTACGCCCTGAGGCCTTCGGTGGGCAGTCGATGGGCGCTTCTTCCGGGGGAATCGCATAAGGAAGAGGCGAAGATCGATTTGGTCCCGATCGCCGCCACCGGCGACAACCACCGCGCAAAACTCCTCGGACTCGCTTGCGCCGGCTTCTTCATGCAATTGCCCGGCAGGCTGCCTGGAGCCGGGCGCCGGACACCTGGATTCGGCGCATTTGGGCGCCGCGGTGCAACTTCGCTTCCCGCCGGTGCTACCATCGAATCTGACCAATGCAAACAAAGAAACTGAAGATTATTCCCCTGGGCGGTCTCGGCGAGTTCGGCATGAACTGCCTCGCCCTTCGCTGGGAAGACGACATGATCGTGATCGACGCCGGGCTGATGTTTCCGGAGTCGGAGCTGCTGGGCGTGGATGTTGTCGTCCCGGATATCACCTACCTCATTGAAAACAAACAGCATGTGCGCGCCATCGTCCTCACCCACGGCCACCAGGACCACATCGGCGGCCTGCCCTGGCTGCTGAGCGAACTCAAGGTTCCCGTCTACGCCACCGAGTTCACCCTGGCCTACGTGGAAGACAACCTGGAAGAGAATCACCTGCTGGACGAAACCACGCTCATCGAGATCGAGCCCAAGAAAAAGTTCACCATCGGCCCCTTCACCCTCGAGCCCATCCGCGTCACTCACTCGCTGGTGGACTGCGTGGCCCTGGCCATCGAAACCCCGGTGGGCGTCGTCATCCACACCGGCGACTTCAAGATCGATCTCTCGCCGCTGGACGACCAGGCCTTCGACCTGCACACCTTTGCCGAATACGGCAAGCGCGGCGTCCTGGCCCTGCTCCAGGACTCGACCAACGTGGAGCGCGCCGGCTACACGCCCAGCGAGCGCGCCGTCATTCCCCGGCTCGACGAAATCTTCTCGCAAAGCAAAAAGAAACTCTTCTTCAGTTGCTTCTCGTCCTCCATCTACCGCATCCGCATCGCCCTCGACCTGGCCCGCCAGCATGGCCGCAAGGTAGCCATCGTCGGCCGCTCCATGGTGGAAAGCGCCGAGATTGCCCAGGACCTGGGCTACATCGACATTCCCTCCGGCCTGGTCATCAATCCCAGCCAGTTGCGCGACTACGCGCCCGAGCAGCTGATGGTCCTGATCAGCGGCACACAGGGCGAACCGATGAGCGCCCTCAGCCGCGCCGCGGTGGATAACCACAAGCACGCCCGCATCGACTCCGGCGACACCGTGGTGCTCAGCTCGCGCATCATTCCCGGCAACGAGAAGAGCATCTTCCGGGTCATCGATCACCTCTGCCGCCGCGACGCCAACGTCATCTTCGACGACGGCGCGCATGGGTTGATTCACGTCAGCGGCCACGGCAGCCAGGAGGAGCAGCGCCTGCTGATCAGCCTGGTCCGCCCCAAGTTCTTCATCCCCATCCACGGCGACTACCGCAACCTGCAGAAGCACGCCCGCGTGGCCATGGAGACCGGCGCCGTGGAGCACGCCATGGTTATTGAAGACGGCGACGTGCTCGAACTGGACAAGGACGACGCCCGCAAGCGCGACAAGGTGACCGCCGGGCGCATCCTCATCGACTCCGGCTCCTCGATCGATGTGGTGGAAGAACTGGTCATCCGCGACCGCCGCATTCTGTCGGAGGACGGCATCGTGCTGGCGGTTCTGGCCATCAACAAGCGCACCGGCAAGGTGGAGCAGTCGCCCGAAGTGGTCATGCGCGGCTTCGGCGGCGCGGACGTCACCGACCAGGCCCGCGAACTGGTCCTCAAGACCCTCGACGGCCTGAGCACCGAGCAGAAGGCCGACTACGGCCTGGTCAAGGAAAAGGTCCGCGCGGAGTTGAAGCGCCTGATCCAGAAGACCACCGGCCGGCGGCCGATGATTATGCCGGTGATCCTCGAGATCTGACGGCGGCAAGGCTTGTTCCAACCAACCCGGATGCACCAGGTTTCGCTTCTGAGACCGGGGTGCCGCAAAGATCGAATCTCCCGTCCGCAGTTCCCAAGGCTATTTCTGCTGACTGCTCTCCGGCTTCCGATATACATTGATCCTGCACGCAAATTCCCCCCGCACGCCGAGGAGATCCCCATGTCCGCATCAGCCCCGCCGACCAAGATCATGATTATCCGCCACGCCGAAAAGCCTCCCAAGAACGGTGGAGAACCGCTGGACGTGCAGGCGAACGGCGAACCGGGCAACGGCAAGTCGCTCATCGTGCCCGGATGGCAGCGGGCCGGCGCACTGAACGCCTTCTTCGCCCCCTACAAATCCGCGCCCGCAAACCCGGAGATCGCCACGCCGGAATATGTCTACGCGGCCAGTCCCAGCGGCGAGTCGCAGCGCCCGTGGGAGACGGTGACCCCCCTGGCGGCCTGGCTGAACTACGCGCAAGGCTCCAAGCATTTCAATGTCGATTACAGCATCGGCGGCGGCGAGCCGGCTATGGTGGCCAGTGCACTCGCCCTCAGCGGAACGGTGCTCATCTGCTGGGAGCACGACAACATCATGCCCAACATCATGAGCGCGATTAACAAACAGGTTCCCATCGCCAACTATGCGTCGATTCCCAGTCCCTTTCCCAACGTCTTTTACCTGGTCTGGGTTCTGGACCTGAACAAGAAAGGGACCAGTTACACCTGGACTTCAGTCAACCAGAACCTGATGGCCGGCGACGTGTAGCTCTGACGGCCGGGTGCCCCACCCTCGCGGCGTTCTTGTTCTTGCCGCTAGGGTGGGAGGCCCAGCGCCTGAAAGATAATTGAGCAATGGCAGACGAACTGGTTTCCCTGGAGGCCATCCGCGCCGCGGCCGACCGCATTGCCGGCATCGCCGTCAAGACCCCGCTCGTCCGCGCCCCGTTCCCCGGCATCTCCGGCCACGGAACCGGCAGGGAGATCTATCTCAAAGCCGAAAGCCTGCAGCCCATCGGGGCCTTCAAGATTCGCGGCGCGGCCAACAAGATTCTCCAGCTTACGCCCGCGGAGATCGCCCGCGGCGTCATCACCTACTCCAGCGGCAACCACGCCCAGGGCGTAGCCTACGCCGCCCGCGCAGTCGGAGCGAAAGCCGGGGTCCCCAGCGACAGGTCTTCGTCGATGGGGTGTAAGGCGGTCATCGTCATGCCCGCGAACGCCCCGGCCATCAAGCGCGCGGCCACGCTGGCCTTGGGCGCGGAAGTGGTGGATGTCGGCCTGGCATCGAGCGAGCGCCTGGCGGTCGCCGAGCAGCTCGTCCGCGAGCACGGATACGTCGTCATCCCACCCTACGACGACGAGCAGATCATCGCCGGCCAGGGCACCTGCGGCCTGGAGATCGTCGAAGCGCTGCCCGACGTGGACCTGGTGCTGGCTCCCGTCTCCGGCGGCGGCCTGCTCGCGGGCGTGGCCGCGGCCGTCAAGCAGTCATCACCTTCAACCAAGGTCTTCGGCGTCGAGCCCGAGCTGGCCGGCGACACGGCGGAGAGCTTTCGCGCCGGCTCGATCGTCACCTGGCCGGCCGAGCTGACCAGCCGCACGATCGCGGACGGACTGCGCACCCAGAGCGTGGGTTGGCGCAACTTCGCCCACATCCAGGCCTTTGTGGACGGCATCGTCACCGTCAGCGAGGCCGAGATTCGCGCCGCCATGCGGGCCATAGTCGCCGCCGCGCGCCTGGTTCCCGAGCCCAGCGGAGCCGTGGCCACAGCAGCCTTGCTCTTCCACGGCGCGGAGCTTCCGCCCTATACACGCGCCGTCGCGGTGCTGAGCGGCGGGAATGTAGACCCCGCGCTCCTGGCCGAAGTGCTCACCGAAGACGCCCTGTGACGTCGTTGGACTATGATTTTCCCTGTGATGAAAACCCGCAGCTTCGCGCGCTTGAGTCTTACCGTAGCCCTGGCTTTGCTTTGCGCCGCCCTGCCCGCCGCCGCCCAGAAGAAGGACAAACTGGTCAAGCCCATGGCCGGCCCGCGCGCCGCCGCCCTGCGCATCACCTGGATCTACATCTCGCCCGACTTTGCTTCGCAGAAGCTGGACCGGGTGCAGATTGGCCGGGAGATGGTGGTGGCGGAGAAGAGCGGTCCATGGATGCGCGTCTACGCCAACACCGACACGGTGGAAGCGCGCCAGAAGGACGCGCCCCTGTTCGGCACGGACGAAACTCCGCCGCCTGTCTCCGGCTGGATCGAGGCCAAAGGCATTGTCACCGAGAACACCGCCAACGGCGACCAGATTCTCATGGGCGAGGCGGCCAACCAGGAGTCGCTCGCGAGCGACCCGCGCGGACCGGCCAATGCCGCCCAGAGCGCCCGCCTGCTCTACCGCCGGCTGGTGGAGATGTTCCCCAACTCCCCGCTCGTGCCCGAGGCCGCCTGGCGCGCCGCCGACATTCTCTGGCAGTTACAGAAGGCCGACGCCTCCACGCGCCCCTCCGCCAGGGAAAGAGATCCCTACCTCCGCGATCAGATGGACGAAGACGAACTCAAGAAGATCCTCAAGCTTTATCCCCGCACCCGCCAGGCCGCTCTCGCCGCCTATGAGCTGATCGAGAACAGGCTCTGCGGCGACTGGCAGGGATCGCCCAAATGCCCGGAGAAGGAATCCGAACTCTACGAGAGGTACGCGGCCGAGTATCCGGACGGGCCCCGCGCCGCGCAGGCTCTCTACCAGGCCGTCTACCGCGAGGCCGTCTTAGCGGATATGTACACCGCCGACGGCAGCGACAAGAAGGCCGACGACGCCCGCAACCACGCCAAGGAACTGGCCGCAAAGCTGAAGGAACACTTCGCTCAATCGGATTATGCTTGGCGCGCCGGGGCTCTGGTGTACAAATTGGATGAGGGCGTCCCGGTCTACGGCATCGATCGCGAGTGAGCGGTTGAGGTAAGGACCACGGGAATTGGAAACGGCTTTGAAATCGCGAGTTTCTTCCACAGCCTGAGAACCCGCAAGCAGGAGGCTTCTTGAACCCCTATATTCAGTCCATCTTGTTGGGCATCGTGGAAGGCTTGACCGAGTTTCTCCCCGTCAGTTCGACGGCTCACCTGCGCATTGCCGAAGCGCTGATGAAGATCCCGCTGGACGATGCTTACTGGAAGATGTACACCGTCGTCATTCAGTTGGGCGCCATCCTAGCCCTCGCCCTTCTGTTCCTGGGCCGCATCGTAGACTTCCTGCGCACCTTTCCCAAAGGCGAAAACGGCGACCGCAACTGGCTGAATCATCCCATCTCGCTCACGCTCATCGCTTTTGCCTGCACGTCGGCGCTCGCCCTGCCGCTGCACAAATGGAGCGAGAAGAATCTGGGCAGCCTCACCGTCATGGCCCTGGCGCTGCTCATCGGCGGCATCGTCATGTGGGTGATCGACGCCTGGAGCGATCGCTACGATCCCAATACTCTGGACGTGGAAGACATGAGCCTCGGCCAGGCGGTCTGGATCGGCGTCTGCCAGACCCTCTCGGCCGTCTTTCCGGGAACCTCGCGCTCCATGTCCACCATTGCCGCCGGTCAGTTGGTGGGCCTGGACCGTCCCTCGGCCCTCGAGTTCAGCTTCTTGCTCTCCATTCCCACCATGATCGCCGCCACCTGCTGGGACTTCGTCAAGGAGATTCACCCCAGCAAGGCCGCGCAAGCCGCCGGAACGGCCGCCGCTCACGTCACCATGAACAGCGAGCGCTGGATTGTCCTCATTATCGGCTTGGTCGTCTCCTTCTTCGTGGCCCTCGGCGTCGTGGAGTGGTTCCTCTTCTGGGTGCGCAAGCACGGCTTTGTGATGTTCGCGGTATACCGCATCCTGCTGGGCACGGCGCTGCTGGTGTGGGGCGCGAAGTATATCGGGAGCTGAGCTGCCCGGCCAACTTGAAAGGGCGCGGCAGGAACCGCGCCCTTTCGTCACAACCAAACCCGCCATCCTCCGTCAGCCCATGAACATTCCGCCGTTCACGTCCAGCACGTGCCCGGTGATGTACGCCGCCTCATCGGAAGCCAGAAACGCCACCACCTGCGCCACATCGCGGTCCGTTCCGCGCCGGCCCAGCGGAATCTGCGCCAGCATCGCCGCGCTCACCTTCTCGTCCAGCACCGCGGTCATGGGCGTCTCGATGTACCCCGGTGCAACGGCGTTCACGGTAATCCCC
>Ga0326728_10008206_pt1 | contig 26106 bp, 22 predicted proteins | sample MB3enrmetagenome_FD_207602 | JGI IMG/M metagenome (GOLD analysis project Ga0326728, IMG submission 207602) | Lab enriched peat soil microbial communities from McLean, Ithaca, NY, United States - MB31MN | ecosystem: Environmental > Terrestrial > Soil > Wetlands > Peat | place: USA: New York... | reverse complement strand
AGATCAACCGCTCATTTTTCTGGGGCTACGGTTTGGCTCAGATTGTTTTAGGCGGCGTGCTGCTCTTGCTCCTCTGGCGCGCGCCCCCCCGAGACGCCCTTGGCTTCGGAGTGGTCTGCTTCATGCTGGGTCTGGTCCTGATCCTCACGCTCGTGCTCACGCCGATGATTATCTCCATCGGGCGAAGCATCGATTTCGTTCCGCGCAACCCGCCCCCACCTGTTATGCCCCGCTTCTGGGCGCTGCACGGGGCTTTCACCGGCTTGGATGGCGTGAAGTTCCTTGCGGGTCTCGGCCTGCTGGTTCGCTGGGTTCTGCGGGGGTAGCGGTAGAGCCGGCCGTACAGAATAGGTTACAGGGGACTGGACCTATTTCCCTTTCCCCCTTCGCGCCATTTCCGCCTCCGGCTCAACCCCCAACGCATCGGCGACTCGATTGATGTAATTGAAATAGGAGATCACCTGAACGGCGTCCAGGATATCGCGATCCGTGAAGGCATGTTTCCGCAGGGATTCCAAATCCCGGCGCACGGAAGCCGGCGCGCGCGTCACCTGCACCGCGAACCGGCACAGAGCCTTTTGCCGGGCCGAGAGCTTGGCGCGTCGATAATCGTGCTTGACGTGCTCGGCCAGTTCTTCGTTTCCCGTTTCTCGACGGAGATCCTCCCCGTGCGCTTCGATTCAATAGAAGCAGCGGTTCGCCCGGGAGACGACCGTGGCCAACATTTCTCGTTCGGCGCGCGAAAGGCCGGAGCGACCGTACATTGTGGCCAGATACAAACGCATGGAAGCGCGCAGGCTCTCGGGGTTCAAGCTTTGTACCTTTAGAATGTTGAATACCTTGCCTGCCCGTTTGATTGCTAGTTCATACTCGATCTTCAGTTCGCCCGTCGCCTCTTCCGGCTGAATAGTCTTGATCCAGGACATATCAATCTCCGTTATCGGCGTTAATGGTCGCCAAAAAGCGCATTAGCGCCGCGTTCACTTGCTCCAGTTTTTCGAGCATCGGGTAGTGGCCCACGCCGGTCAGCACCTCGTACTGCAATCGGGGCAGGGTCTGCTTGATGAGATCGACGAAGCGCTGGGGATTCCAGAACGAGCTGAAGACTGCGAAGGCGGGAATGTCGAGCGTCTCGTGCTGGAAGAGCCGGGGTTCGGCAAGACCCTCCATGCAACTTGCCAGTACATGTTGGGGAGTCGAGAGGATGGTTTCGGTGACTGCCTCTCGGATAGCCGTGGGGGTCTCCGGGACGTAGAGTTGGTCGACAAAGCTCCGCACCTTAAGCTCGTAATCCGGCGACCGGAACTCTTCCGCACGCTTGCGGAGGCCGGCGATCTGCTGGTCGACGTCAATGGGAATGCTGAATGCGGCATCGACCCAGATCAGCGCAATAGTCTTCTCCGGTCGGCGGCGAGCGAACTCGTACCCTACCACCCCGCCCATACTGTGCCCAACCACAATGATCTTCGGTGCGCGTGCGTCTTCGACCACGGCATCCACTGCCCCCAAGAACAGGTCGAGGGTGTAAGGGATGTCCGGCTTGTCGCTGCCGCCGTGGCCGGGAAGGTCGACAAGCAGCACGCGTTTATGTGGCGCCAGCACCGGCGCCTGATTTATCCACAACGATGTGTCGCACCCCCAGCCCGATAAGAAGATCATGGGAGTCGAGCCGGAGCCGAAGCTGCGGTAGTAAATCCGCAGGTTGCCCACACTCGCAAACTGCTCTGTCATGTCTGCCCCTGCGTCAATTCCTGCGCCAAGTGGGGTCATGCTGGGACCTCCCTCCGCTGCCCCTGATCAGCCGGGAGGCAGCACGTCGGTCTGTAGCACTAAGCGATCAGAGTTCACCAATCTAACACCCCGCCCTTGGCGACGCAATCCAATCTGAACCCCCGTCTGCCATACCAGACTGTTGTCCGCCCAGGCCGTCCGGGGTATATTGCTGGTTGGTAATCAGCGGCGGTTTTGCTTCGCCATTTCCCTGTATCGGTGAACGCACAACTGACGGAGGTGGGAATGTTCAAGCGACTTGTCTACGCTCTGCTGCTTTACGCCGTCTTGTCCTGCATGGCGACGAACCTGTTTTCCCAAGAGGGAGAGTTTTACCTGGTCGGCCACGCGCACATTGATCCTTCCTGGCTCTGGCCCAGGAGCGAAACCATCCACGAGGTCTGCCCGCTGACCTTTCGAAGCGTCATGCGCATCATGGGCGAGCACCCCGACTTCATCTTTGCCCAGAGCGCCGCGCAGCTCTATAAGTGGATGGAGATCTACTACCCGGACGTATTTGAGGGGATCAAGGAAAAAGTGGCGTCGGGCCAATGGGAAATCGTCGGCGGCCAGTGGGTCGAACACAACACCAACATTCCTTGTGGCGAGTCGCTGGTACGCCAGCACCTTTACGCGAAGCGTTTTTTCAAGGACAACTTCGGCGTGGATGTGCACGTGGGCTGGCTGCCGGATGTGTTCGGCTTCAACTGGAACATGCCCCAGATCTACCGCAAGTGCGGCATCGATTATTTCGTCACTCACAAGCTGAAATGGCAAGTCGAGCGCAACAATCCGCCCGTGCCCTTCCCTTATCACCTTTTCTGGTGGCAGGCCTCCGACGGCTCGCGCGTCCTGGCGTTCCACACTGTCGGCGACTACAACCAGGAAGTGATCCCGGACGAGATGCTCCAGGAATTGGCCGAGCTCAAAGCCAAGCACGGTGTGGACAAACTGCTGATCCTTTTTGGACAAGGCGATCACGGCGGCGGCCCCATGCCGGAAATGGTCAATCGGGCCACGGAGCTGATGCACATGCCGGGCTTTCCGAAGGTCCGTTTCTCCAAGGCCCAGGCGTATTTTGAAACCATCAAGGCGCTGCCCTCGAGCGCCGGCTTTCCGGTCGTCAATGACGAACTCTACGTCAAGACGCATCGCGGCACCTTCACGACCGATGCACAAGTGAAGCGCGACAATCGCCGCTGCGAAGTCCTGCTCATGAATACGGAGAAGTTCGCGGCAGTGGCCACCGAGTTCGGCCACTCCTACCCGCAGGCGGCGCTTCAGCCGATGTGGGAGAAGCTGCTCTTCGGCCAGGTCCACGACAACATCGACGGCTCGGCTGTCGGAGAGGTCTATCGAGACGCGGCGACCGATTATACGGACCTCAAGATCGAGGGCGGCAAACTCCTCGATGGGGCGCTGGCTTCGATTGCACACCGCGCCAATACGGAGGGTGAAGGCCGCGCGCTGCTGATCTTCAACCCCTCGCCGTGGGTGAGGACTGACTTGGTCACTCTGGCCGTTGCGCCAGCAGGCGGGGGGCCTGCGCTACCCAGCGCATTCACGATTGTCGATTCGTTCGGGCGGTTCGTTCCCTATCAAATCATCAATGAGGACGGCGCCGACAAAGCCATCTTTTTCGCGGAAGAAGTTCCCGGCCTTGGGTTCAAGGAGTATCGCCTGCTTCCAAGCCCGAACAAGCCCGAGTTCCAAACTGATCTGGTGGTGTCGGGACTGAAACTGGCCAACAGCGCCGTCGAAATCGAAATCGACGAGAATACCGGAAACCTGAAAGCGCTGAGGAAGAAGGGAAGCGAGGCAAATTTCCTGCCGGACAATCTTCAGGGGAATGCGCTCGAGGTCTGGGAGGACCGCCCACCCGACGCCCCTGGCGGCGAGCCGGCATGGAACATCTATCTTGGCGACGTTCATAAGCTGGACAAGGCGGAAAGCGTTAAGGTCGTCGAGCAGGGGCCGGTGCGAGCCGTGGTGCAAGTCAAGAAACAGTTTGGCAAGTCGTCGTTCGAGCAGGACATCATTCTCTATAGCCACTTGGACCGCGTGGACTTCGAATTCCTCGCCGACTGGCACGAACATTACCGCTTTGCCAAGGTCGCTTTCCCTCTTCGGCTCTCAAGCGCCTTCGCAACCTACGAGATTCCCTTCGGTTCGATCCAGCGCTTCGACTATACCTTCAAAGAAGACCCGAAAACCCGCCTGGAGGAGCCTGCGCGCGACTGGGAGATCGCCGACCGGACGAAATTCGAGGTGGCCGCACAGCGCTGGGCGGACGTGACCGACCAGAGCGGCGACCACGGAGTAACCCTGCTGAATGATTCGAAATACGGATTCTCCTGCCAGCAGAATGTGCTTCGCATGAGCCTCGTCCGCGGGCCGCGCCGCGGCTATCCTGAAACACCCGAGACGTGGTCGGACCAGTCGGATGAGCCGCTGGTGGGAATCCATCACGTGAAATATGCGCTCGTCCCGCATCGAGGCGGCTGGCAAGACCTGGCTCCGACGCGGCTGGGCGTTGCCTTCAACGCTCCGCTCCTCGTGAAATTCGAGCCGGCGCATACCGGCGAGCTGGGCAGGGCGTTTAGTGCGCTCAGTGTCGAGCCCTCAAATGTCGTCGTCGAGGCGGTGAAGAAAGCCGAAGACTCGAACGAGCTGATCGTGCGCTTGTACGAGACCGATGGCAAAACGGCCGACTCCGTCCTCAGCTTCAATCGCGCTCCACAAGCCGCCCGCGAGACGGACATGCTCGAGTGGGATAAGTACGTCGCGCCCAAATCGTTCGTCGTCGAAGGCAAGAAGATAAGAGTGCCGGTCGCCCCGCACGAGATAAAAACGATTCGAGTGAAATTCTGAAGGGCAAGAGTCAGAAGACAGAATTAAGAAGCAAGAATTAAGAATCAAAAACTAACAACCATGGACCCAAGCCCTCTCCCGAGGGGAGAGGGTGGCCCGCTGCCGGCGCTTTCATCAGCCGGAGCGGGCCGGGTGAGGGGGCCTGTCGCGGCGCGAGAGGCACCGCGGACCTTGAAAAGCAGGTCCGCGCTACGCGTCTTCCTCCGCCAGCCGCTCCTCTTGCTCCGCAAGGTAGGCTTCAATCCCTTCGACATGTTCCAAGTAATAGGTGATGGCGCGACAAACGTCCCCGAGCGCGAGCGATGGGAAGCGCTGTTGGATTTGCCCGGCGGTGGCGCCTCGTTTGTAATGCTGTAGAACAGGGTCGACGCGCACTTCGGACGAACCTATTCGAATCGTCCCATCGACCCAGAATTTGAGAGGCGGGGGCGTGATTCTGGCTAACGCATTCATGGCCGCCATTATACAACGGAGCGGAGTTCATTCCCGTCTGCTAGCGAATCTCTTTCCACCGGTCGTGGAAGGACTTTCTTGCCAGGGCGGGCACGTCTCGCGCATCTGTCCAGCGGGATGCAGGGTAAAGCGGCACCTTCCGAATCCAACCGGAGCGAGCGAGCAGGAACTGGCCCCAGCGCGCCATTCGTCCTCCTAGCCCATAGACCCAGGGCCGCGAGAATGCCCAGGCCCACAAGCGCATCATGGTCTTCTCGCGCAGCAGAGCGCCTTTTGCCCGGGGAGCGGGAAGCTGTTCCTGCGCTTCACTCCGCAAGTGCAGCAGAAGGTCGGGAATGTTGATCTTGACGGGACAAACTTCGCGGCAGGCGCCGCAAAGCGAAGAAGCGAACGGCAGTTCTCGCGCCTGGTCGAGGCTGGTGAATTGAGGAGTGACTAACGCCCCGATGGGGCCGCTGTAGACCCAGCCGTAAGCATGCCCTCCGATTTTCCGATAGACCGGGCAAGTGTTGAGGCAGGCGCCGCAGCGGATGCAGTAGAGAGCTTCGCGCATTTTGGGATCCGCCAGTGTCGCCACCCGCCCGTTGTCCACCAGCACCACGTGCATCTCCTCCGGGCCATCCTCACCCGCGCGCCGCGGGCCGGTGAGTAACGAGGTGTAGGAGGTCAGCTTCTGCCCCGTCCCGGAACGTCCCAGCATGCGCAGGAAGACGCCCAGATCTGCAAAACGGGGGATCAACTTCTCGATGCCCACCAGAGCCACATGCACGCGCGGCGCCGTGGTGCAAAACCGTATGTTCCCCTCGTTTTCGATCAACACCACCGTGCCGGTTTCCGCCACCAGGAAATTGGCGCCGCTTAGTCCCATCTCCGCCCTGGCGAACCTCTCGCGAAGCGCTTGGCGCGCAATCTTCGTCAGGCGTTCCGGCACGTCGGTGCGCTCCGACTGAAGGTTCTTGGCGAAGAGGTCGGACACGTCATGCCTTGTCAGGTGAATCGCCGGGGCTACGATGTGAGCGGGCCGGTTGCCTTCGAGTTGGATAATGAACTCGCCCAAATCGGTCTCAACGGGGTGAATGCCGCGTGCCTCGAAGGCGTGGTTCAGCTCCACTTCCTCCCCCACCATCGACTTCGCCTTTACAATCTCTCGTGCCCCGCGTTGTTGCGCGATTTCCATAACGATCCGGCAAGCCTCGTCGGCGGTCGCGGCCCAGTGCACCTTACCGCCGTTCCGCTCCACATTGCCGGCGAACTGTTCGAGGTAGAAGTCCAGATGCTCGATCACTTCCCGCTTCAGCTCGCGAGCCCGCTCGCGCAGCCGTTCCCAGCCCGGCACCTGGCCGACGGCTTCCAGGCGGTGAGTGTAAAGACGGAGCGTGGAGGAACGATAAGCTTCCTGAAGATGCGGGTCGGCCAGGGTCTTGTTACCGGCCTCGTGAACTTCGTTACTGTGAACACCAGTGTCAGACATAGTCGAGAGTCGAAAGTCAAACAGAGAGTATCCGATTCCCCTCGCCCCCTTGCGGGAGAGGGTGGCCCGCAGCCGGCGTTTTCATCAGCCGGCGCGGGACGGGTGAGGGGGTTGCAGACCTGCGCGTTGTCGTCAACCAGCCAGTCGTAGCGCCGACCTTTAGGTCGGCATCCCTCGCGCTGACCTGAAGGTCAGCGCTACAGCCTATTTCCCCCGTGCCAGCACCTCTGCCAAGTGCATCGTCTTGAGCGCCAATCCCTGACGATGAATCATCCCCGCAAGGTGCATCAGGCACCCGGAGTCATTGGCCACCAGGTACTCGGCCTTGGTTTGCGTAGCAAATCCAAGTTTGTCCTGGCCCATGGCCGCCGAGACTTCGGGAAACTTCACGGCAAACGTTCCCCCAAAGCCGCAACAGACCTTGTAGCCTTCCATCTCTACGAAGTCGATGCCGCGCACCCGGCGCAGCAGCTTGCGCGGTTGCTGTTCGACGCCCAACTCGCGCAGAAGATGGCAGGAATCGTGGTACGTGACGCGATGCGGGAAGCTCGCCCCAACATCTTCGACGTTCAAGACGTTCACCAGGAATTCCGAGAATTCGAAAAACCTGTCGCGCAGTTCCCGGCACCTCGCCAACCGATCCGGGTCGTCCGCGAACAGCTCCGGATAAAACACGCGCACCATGGAAGTGCAGGAGCCCGAGGGGCACACTACGTAGTCCGCATCATCAAAAAGGTTGAGGACTTTGGTAGCCACTGCGCGGGCTTCATCCCGGTAGCCGGTATTGAACGCCGGCTGGCCGCAGCAAGTTTGCGCAGGATTGAAGGTAACTTCGACATCCAGGCGCCGAAGGACTTTGACGACTGATTCTCCAACTTGCGGAAAGAACTGGTCACCCAAACAGGTTACAAACAACGCCGCACGAATTCTCGACATCCTAAACCTCGCGAAATCATCACGCTATTAGAAAACTCGACGGCGGTCAAGAATCAAAATCGCGTCGAATGAACCACAGAGGCACTGAGACACTGAGCAAGGCCTTTGCTCCAGACTCTCTGCGCTTTTGTGTCTCAGTGTTGAAAGGTGCATTTTGCCCGCTTCACCGCAGCGGCACGCGAACGACAATCGTGTCGTTCACGCGTGCGATGAGCGAGGCAAACGAATCCTTGGAGACCTCATTCATGGGCTGGACGAGATTGTTCAGAGGCTTCACGTTGACAAGCAGTTTTGCCTTCGGATCGCGCGGCGCCTGGAAGGATACCTCGCAATCCGGCTGGCCGTCGCCGTCCAAATCGAGTGGCTCAGACACCGTGGCCGGCAGCGCCGAGGCGGGCTTCCAAACGATCTGCACGAACGACCCGATGGGCGAGAGCGGAGCGCGCTTTGGCACGGGCTTGTAGATGACAATCTGGTAAGCATCCCTGGCTATAGTGCGGGCCGGCTCGCCGCCCGTGTAGGCGGGGTCAATCTGCAAGGACGTCTTGGCGGCTGCGCGAGTGAAGAAGCCGAACCAGAACATCGGCCCCACCACCGCCACTGCGATGGTCAGCACCGCAACCGTATAACCGAGTATTGTAGTCAGGCGTCTCATGGCATACTCCTTGCACAAAAACCTGGCAGCCACTGTCATTCTGAGCGAAGCGAAGTCCCATACCTGGACCCCAGAAATCGGGGGATCCCCGCAGTTCGTGTCAAGCTCAACGACTTACGAACAACTGCTGAGATCCTTCGCTGCCCTCAGGATGACAGGTTCCCAATTGCCTTACACATCCGGAGGGCTACGATCCGATTAGCGCGTCACATTGCCAACCCTATCAGCCTCTCCAGCGAATGGGCGATGATGCTGCCGCCAAACATCGCGGCGAAGACCCACCCCGCGTAGAGAAAGAGCAACCGAGCGCGCTCCGGCTTAAGGCCCACCGGCGTGCCCTTGATGTGCCACACCGCAGCGTCCTTGCGGCAAACGTCGATGCAGGCGCCGCACCGCATGCAGGACGAGAGGGTCTTGCCGGCGCGAATCGACTCCTGGTCGATGGCCATGGTAGGACAATTGTTCTGGCACAACAGGCAGCCAGCGCCGCACTTGTCCTTGTCGATCCGGACCTCAAAGATGCTGGTGCGGCTGAAGATCGATTGGAAGGCGCCGAACGGGCAGAAGAAAGCGCACTGGGTGCGCCGTTTGGTAAGGAACGGCAGCACCACGACCAGGCCCAGAAACAGCGCGATGAAGATGCCGAACTGTATCGCAGTTTGAGTGGAGCGCACCTGCGGAAACTCCGTCACCGCCTTGAACGGGCAAAGCCACATGCAATAGGTGGGCTCAAAGGTAGCCGCCGAGAGGAGCACGATGCCCACCAGAATCGCCCACGGCGCGAGACGCCAGCGCGGGTTAATCTTGCGAATGCGCGCTTTCTTCGCGATCGACGAAAAACCTTCGTCCAGCCCGCCGAAGAAACAGCCATAGCTGCACCACGCTTTGCCAAGAATCACGGTCGCAAGCAGCCAAAGTGCGACCATCATAGCGATACTGTGCGGGTTTGAGGGCGTCGGAAGGATCGAACCCGGGAAAATGATGGTCTTCGTCAGCGCGGCGGGGATCAGCGTCATGGGGATGACCATGAAGCAGAAAGGCGTGTCGCCGGAGAGCATCCGTTCCATGGGGATGCTCATCGACGAGCGCAGGGCGATGAGGTCCCAGATGAAGCCGACCGGGAAAAGGAATCCCAAGGCGATGAAGAATACGCGGCGCCAGCGATAGGTCTCGCGGGTGCGCATCATCAGGAAGAACAAGGCAATCATGAAAACCCAGGTCACCAGCGCCGCCAGCTTGGCAGGACGGCCCGGCTGGCGAATGACCGGTGTGAACAGCAGCAGTGTAAACAGGGCCATCGGCACGCTTAGAAGAAGCGAGCGCCCGATGCTGCGGGGGAGATCGGGCGCGCTCGGAGGAGCTTTGTCAGGCATGGGACACCATCCCACTTATAAATATGAAAAGATTGCCGGCCCGGGCGGCCGCCATCCGCCAGGCGGCCACGCTCACAATTCCCAGGTAGGCGTAATAGATGGCGAGAGCGGCCATGGTCATACGAGCCACGGTCGGAACGGCGCTGAATCGGCGCAGCCAACTGACCCCGAGCGCTGGGAGAAACCAAACCGAAGTCCCGGCGAAGAACAACGCGAAAAAGGCTAGCGCTCCGAGCAGGCTGTGCGTCGCGGCGGCGCGCACGCCCGCAGCAACGAACGGCGGGCAGAGATTGAGCCCCGTGAGGAAGCCAAGCGTCAGGGCAGAGGGCGGCCGGAAGCGAGTAGCGGCGTCGATCTGATAGAGGCGGGTGGCGTGTTCCTCCGGCGCGACGGAAGCGCGGTGAGGGAAGCAGGCCGAGAAACCCAGCAGTAGAGCCAAGCCCAGGTTGGCCAGCCCGAACACCAGGCTGCGCGAGCGCAGATCAAGCGGCAGGGTTAATCCGGCCGCCCAGGCCACCACGGCAAATCCCAGGTATCCCGCCAGGCGCCCGCCCAGGAAGATTGCCAGCAACCGGCCCGTGGGCCCCAGCTTGCGCGGTTCGGCCCCCAGCCACGGCAGCAGGACCGGTCCGCAGGAGGCGACACAGACGGGACCTGAACCGAATCCCAGCGCCAATGCCTCAGCCACGCCATTCACGCTTTTGCCTCTTTAGTCATTCTGGCAGTCGGGAAGTTGAGGAGTCAAGAAGTCAAGAAGTCGAGGGGTCAAGAAGTCGAGAAGTCAAGAGTCGAGCGTCGAAGGGCTCTTAGCTCCTCAGCCTTTGACTCTTGCTTCGACCTTCTGCTGTCGACACTCGACTCCTTGACTCCTCGACTCTAGGCCCGGATTTCTCACCAACGCGAGGCAGTTGGCCCGGAGCACCGGAACGGCGGGGCTAAAGCCCCGCCCTTCCCCACCGTGATGAGAAATCCGTGCTAGGCCGCCGCCGGAAACTTCAGCCGCGCGCTGATGGCTTGAATCTGGTCGAGGGATTTGGTCTTCTCGAGCGCGGCGATCTGCAGCGCGATGTTGCCGATGGTTGTGGACTCGCTCGGTCCGCGCAGAACTTCCCGCCCGGTCAGTTCTTGGGTCAGGCGGTTCAGGGTTTCATTCTTGACGCCGCCGCCAACGATGCAGATGCGCTCGATGGGCTTGCCGGTTATCGACTGAAGATCCTTGATTACCTTGGCGTACTGCCGTGCGAGGCTGCGGAAAATGATGCCCGCAATCTCTTTGGGTTGAGTCTCCTCGTCGAACCCGTGCGCTTTGAGAGCGGCATTGATGCGGGCGACCATGTTGCCGGGGGCAAGGAATGCTTCCGCCTCCGCATCGAAAGATGGCCCGATAGCAGGTGTGTCCGAACATTGCTGTGCCAGGTCGGCAGGCGTCAACTCGAGCCCTTGCGGTTTCCACTCGCGCAAACACTCCTGAAGCAGCCACAACCCGATCACGTTGCGCAGGAATCGGATGCTGCCCGCCGCGCCGCCTTCGTTGGTAAAGTCCCCTTCATATGATTCGGCCGTCACCACAGGGGTGGGAACCACGGTGCCCACTAGGGACCATGTCCCGGAGCTGATGAACGCCAGCTTTTCATGTGGGAAAGGAATGCCTGCCACCGCCGCTCCGGTATCATGACAAGCCGGCGCGATGACTTGCACGTTCGACAGACCAAGGTCCGTGGCGAGCTCCTTGTGCATCTTTCCGAGTGGCGTCCCCGGCGGCGCGATGGAAGGAAATTTCTCCAAATTGAGTTTCAGTGCGCGGGTCAACTCCTCCGACCACGACCTCTTGTGAACATCCAGGAGTTGCGTGGTACTGGCTTCCGTATACTCGGCCATCGCGACTCCCGAGAGCCGGAAAAGAAAATACTCCGGCAGGGTAAGCCACTTTGCGGTTCTCTCCCATTCGGAAGGGAATTCGGCGATATGCGCCATCAACTGGAAAACCGTGTTGAAAGGAAGAAATTGAATCCCCGTGATTTCGTACAAACGCTTTTGGGGAATCAGCGCAAAGACGCGCTCCATTTGAGGCAGGTTTCTGGCATCGCGGTAGCAGTAGGATCGGCCGATGCGATTCCCGGTTCGGTCGAGCAGAACGTAATCCACGCCCCAGCCGTCGACGCCCACGCTGGCGATGCGGCCCCCCGCTTTGGATGCAGCCAGCCGCAGCCCTTTGACGATTTCCTGCCAGAGTCGGTCCAAATCCCATACCAGGTGGCCCGCCTCTTCACGCGCGCCATTGGGAAAGCGGTGGACCTCTTCCAGAATTCCTTCCTCCCCGCTCCAACGGCAAAGAACGACACGTCCACTTTCTGCTCCAAGATCAGTTGCCGCAATGTGTGTGCCGGTTTTCATGGTCGCTGTTCCTTCTGTAGTCGACGAGTCCAGGAGTCGAGAAGTCAAGAAGTCGAGCGGTTGCAGTGTCGAACATTCTAAGAGTCGGGGAGGCCGATCGACTCACGGCCTCCAACGGTTCTTAACTTCTCGACTTTTCGACTCCTCGACTAGTGTTGCGTGACAGAAATAGATTTACTTTTCGGATTTGTCTCAAGTCGGTGTAGCGCCGACCTTTAGGTCGGCACGTGCTGACCTGAAGGTCAGCGCTACAGGTAAACGCAATTTCCGCGCGCAACACTAGGCGTAGCTTCCCCCTGCTGCTTGGTTTCTCTCCGCGCGCTCGCGCTCGATCCGTTGCATGTAGCCGGACTCGCGGAAAGCAGCCAAGGGGTCTTCCGGCAGCCCCTTCGAGCGTCTCCACTCGCGGATTACCGGTCGCACATCGGTTGAGAAGGCCGCTTTCAGGCACTCTTCAGCGTCGACGAGGTCGCACTTCTGCTGGTGGCGCGCCAGGCTCTCGTGATCGACAAGTGTAGCCTTGGCATACAGTTCCTGGGCGGTCACGGCCGTCTGGATCATTTCCTCGATCTTGCCTTTCAGGTTGTGGCTCTGGTCGATCATGTAGGCGATGTCCGCGCGTCGACCGCTCTCCCACTCAAAGTAGAGGATTTCGTGGAAGATGCGAAACACCTGGTAGGGATCGATCGAACCCAGCGTCAGATCATCGTCAGCGTATCGCCGGTCGTTAAAATGGAAGCCTCCCAGCATGTCCTCGCTAAGGAGCCAAGTCACGATTTGCTCGATATTCTGCGCCTGATAGTGGTGGCCCGTATCCACAAGCACTTTCCCGCGCGGACCGGCAGCGCGGGCGAGCAGCAGCGCCATGCCCCAGTCGGCGATGTCGGTGTGATAGAAGGCCGGCTCGAAGGGTTTGTACTCCACCAGCAATCGCTGCGTCGACGAGAGCTGGGCGTGGCTTGCCTTCAATCCCTCTGCGAACCACTGCTTCCTGTGCCGAATATTGGCGGTCCCTGGATAGCACGATCCATCTGTAAACCAGAGGGAAATGTCCCGGCTCCCCGTCTGCTTTCCGATCTCAATGCAATCCAGAATGTGCTGTAATGCGGCTTGGCGCACCTCGGGATTGGGATTCGCCAGCGACCCGTACTTGTAGATCTGGTCCTGGAAAACGTTGGGGTTGATCGCGCCAACGCCAACGCCGTATTTGGCGGCATACCCTTTCACTTCGTTCGTGCTCTTGAGGCCTTCCGGGAAATCCCAGAGGACATGCACGGCTACGGTGGGGCAGATGCCTGTAAAGTGATGAACTTGTCCGGCATCACTAAACTTCTCCTCCGTGGACGTGGCGGCGCCCAGTTGGGTGAATTTGCCAAAACGGGTCCCGGTGTTGGCGAACCCCCATGACGGTAATTCGATTCGGAACGTCTCTAAACTCTTCCACAGAGTCGGTTCGGACGAGCCTTTGGACATGCCGCACCTCCAGTAGGTTGGAGCCACATAGTACTGGTTTGGCTCAAGCTTAGTCAAGGCGTGGTAGAATAGAGCATCAAGATGAGCGTTCGGGAACGCATTCGGACACTTTTCCGCCTCTTTCTGCTAACCACAGTTCTGGTAACCGTGGCGCTGGTCAGCGCCATCACCACCATCCGGCTCACCATACGCGGCCACCAGGAGACCATGCCCAACCTGGTGGGATTGACCTCCGACTATGCTCAACGCATGACCAGCGGGCTGGGCCTCGAGATGAAAGTCGAAGATAAACTCTACAATACCCAATATCCTGCGCAGACGATCGCGTCGCAGATGCCTCCCCCGGGAACGCGTATCAAGATCGGCCAGCACGTGCACGTCCTGGTGAGCCTGGGGCCGCCCCAGGTGGTCATTCCCAATTTTGTCGGGGCCAGCATCCGGGCGGCGCGGATCACGGCCATTCAGCGCAACCTCGAGCTGGGCGACGTGGTGGGTATACACTGGCCCAGGGCCGAACCTGACCAGGTCGTGGCCCAGGATCCCCTGCCTGAAAGCGCGGAACTCCGAAGCCCCGCCGTGAATATCCTGGTTTCTCTGGGTGAGGAGCCTGCCGCATACCTGTGCCCAAGGTTTGTCGGCCAACCCGTCGCAGAAGCTCGCCGCAGCCTTGAGAAGGCAGGCTTCAAAGTGGCTGGCGTCACTTCCGCCGCCGCGGGAAGTGGTCCGCGCGGCATCATCTTGACGCAATCCCCAACCACTGGCAGCAAGATAGGCTCTGACGCCGAATTCAGCTTCCAAGTTTCGCAATAACTCAGCAAAGCATGTTTGGAGTGAGGAAAGTCGGCCACGGGGCCGGGAGAGGCGACATTGTGTCATCTCCCTAGTGTTGAAAATAACAGCGTAAACGGCATTCTAACTGCAACACTATGTCCCTAAGTGGCTCTGCATGTCGCACTGGGCTTCAAATTGTCCCTCGCAGTCCGACTTTATGGGTGGAAATTCGCAGTTTGGCCTTCGGTTGGATGCGGACAAAAAGTGCTGCACAAGCCTCTGTCCTGTGCGGGCGCGAGCAGGAGCGGATTGGCATCGTTCACGTACTAAAAAGGTGGGAATCTTAGAAATGGGTCCGACCAAGCTAGTCATTCTCAGTTCAGTCATCGTCTTTCTTGCACGCCCGGTTGCCCTCAGTGCCGCGGACGATTGCCTTGCATGTCATGGAGCTTCGACGGGCTTGACGAACTCGCAAGGCAAATCTATCACTGTGAAGCCGGATTCGCTCGCGCACAGCGTTCACAAGGACTTGCGCTGCGTGGACTGCCACGCCGGGGCGGCCAAGCTCCCGCACACGGCCAAGGTCGCATCCGCCTCCTGTCTCACGTGTCACGGTGAAGTCGCGGGGGAGCTGGCTAACCGCGCCCATTCCGCGCTTGGGAAGCCGGACAGTTCGGAAACCTGCATGAGTTGCCACGGGAACGCGCACGAGGTGGCGCCTCCCGCCGCCCGCGGCGCCAATCTCTGCGCCACGTGCCATGCCGACGAGGTGAAGGAATTCGCCTCCAGCGTTCACGGACTGGCCCGAAAGCAAGGTGACACGAACGCCCCAAGCTGCGCAAATTGCCACGGGGCGACCCACCAAGCGGTCGAGGCTTCCGCGGCCGGTTCGCCCGTCAACGGCAAGAACCTGCCCTCCACTTGCGGCCGCTGTCACTCGGATCCGAAGCTGGCGCAGAAGTACCTGTTTGCCGCCGCCAGGCCCGTGGAGGCGTACGAAGCCAGCGTTCATGCTCGCGCTACCGCCGACGGAAGAAAGGCGGCGGTCTGCAACGATTGCCATGGAACGCACGCCATCCTGCCCCCCACCGACCCTCACTCACCGATCGCCAAGCTCAACGTGGGCTCGACTTGCGGCCGCTGCCACGAACCGGCTTTTGCTGGCTACAAGGACAGCATTCACAGCCGGGCCGTAGCCGCGGGCATCGCGGAGGCTCCCACCTGCACAGACTGCCACGGGGAGCACAACATTCTGGCCCCAGGAAACCCCCTCTCGCCGGTCTACGTGACCAACATTTCCACCGCTACCTGTTCGCGCTGCCACGGTGACACTCGGCTTGAGAGGCGTTTCAACCTTCCTCTCGACCGCGTCACCAGTTACGAGAACAGTTATCACGGGCTGGCCTCAAAGGCCGGCTCGCAGACGGTGGCCAACTGCGCAAGCTGCCACGGCGTTCACGACATTCTTCCCTCCAGCGATCCGCGTTCCTCGATTGCCAAGGGCAATCTTGCTGCCACCTGCGGCAAATGCCATCCCGACGCCGGGAAGACCTTCGCCCTGGGGCTCGTGCACGTGCTTCCCAGCACGGGGGCTGCGAACCCCTGGCTCCGCTACGTCCGGACGTTCTACTTGTTCACAATTCCTGTCACTCTCGGCTTCATGCTGTTCCACAATCTCCTGGACTGGTTGCGCAAACTGCGCAGGCATATCGCTCAATACGGATCCCTCACCACGCCGCTGCGCCTCACTCTCAACCAGCGCGTTCAACACCTGATTCTTCTCCTCAGCTTCCTGCTCTTGGCGGTCACGGGCTTCGCCCTGAAGTTTCCGGGGAGTTTCTGGGCGGAACCGATCGTGCGCTGGGAAAAAGATTTCCCGCTGCGCGGACTCATACACCGGATCGCCGGAGTGGTCTTGATTGCCGCGGGCTTTTACCACCTTATCTACCTGCTGTTCACCGTGGAGGGGCGCAAGAGCCTGCGCGCCATGCTGCCCAAGACTCGGGATGCCCGCCAGGCGGTCCAAACCGTGGGCTACAATCTTGGCTACCGGCGCGAGTTGCCGTCGTATAGCAGGTTTAACTATGCGGAGAAGGTTGAGTACTGGGCTCTGGTCTGGGGAACTGTGGTGATGGGCATCACCGGAATCCTGCTCTGGGCCCATAACTTCGTGCTGCGATATCTCCCCAGTTCCTGGTTGCAGGTCGCCACCGCCGTTCATTACTACGAAGCGATTCTGGCCACGCTCGCCATCGTCGTATGGCACTTCTATGCCGTGATATTCGACCCGGAGGTTTATCCCCTGAAGTGGACCCTTGTGAATGGCCGCGCGCCGGAGCATGAGGTTCGGGAAGGGGAGGAAGCCGAGCCGGAAACTGCGGAGCCAAAGGCCGCAGATGAGAAGCCAGTGTCGGCCGCTGGGGCGTCAGAAGTTAGGCATAGCCCTAATCGAGGGCGAGAACGCGTGAATTGATTGCTGAACGGACCGACCGGTTTCACGCCAAGGCGCAAAGGCCGCAAAGGTCGCAAAGACAAGAAACCGCTTTCTCTTCGCGTTGCTTTGCGTCTTTGCGACTTGGCGTGAGCTGTTTTGTTTCTTTCATACCCTCATAGAGCGGTCTGTGCACCTCCAGCCGCTGGCGTCCACCAATACGCGCCTCCGCGCAGAAATCGAGATACAATACAATCATCCCGGAGAGGGGAGGTCTCTCCGATGCCGGAGGGCAGTGTTCGTCCTGGAAATCGTGGCGTACCCGGCCGCCTTCTCAGGGCTGCCGCCGTTTGCTGGCTGCTTCTCGCCTTGTTCGCCGCTTCTACCGTTGCTGGGTGGCAGAATCCCCAGCACCCTGACGCGCAGGATCTTCAGGTCACGGTTTTAGACGAAAACGGCTTGGCGGTGCCCTCGGCGCGCCTGACGCTCACCGATCGCTCGAACTCCTTCGTCCAAAGAGCCGAAACTGATTACGCGGGCCGCTATCAATTCTCAGCCCTTGCAATTGGAGTCTATTCCCTGCGGGTAGAGAAAGACGGGTTCTTCGTGTTCAACTCCAACGATGTTCGGGTGGCCGAGGGCAGCAACCTGGAGATCACGCTGAATCACACCCGGGAGTACGCGGAGTCCGTCAAGGTGGTCTACTCGCCTCCGGCCATCGATCCCCAACAGACATCAGTCAGCGCGACCTTATCGAGTCAGGACATTATCAATCTCCCCTTTAACGTCGGCCGCGACATCCGCTACGCCATGCCCTTGCTGCCTGGGGTTCTTCAGGACGCAAATGGACAGCTTCACGTGGCTGGGGCAGACACGTACCAGATTCATGATCAACTCGATGGGTTCGATGTCTCCGATCCGGCCACGGGATTGTTCAATGTCCGCACCAGCGTGGATGGCATTCAATCGGCGGAGGTCGAGAGCGGCCGCTATTCTGCTGAGTACGGCAAGGGTTCCGGAGGTGTGGTGAGCCTGCGAACTCTCATGGGAGACGACCACTTTCGCTTCTTGGCCACGGATTTTATTCCCGCCATTCAGCAATTGGGAGGTTTCCACTTCAAGACCTGGACGCCTCGTCTGACCTTCTCCGGCCCGATCAAGAGAAACAAGGCTTGGTTCATGAATGCCGCCGACGGTGAGTACGATTTGAATCTCATCCGAGACCTTCCTTCCGGCGCGAACCGCGGCGCGGCGTGGCGTGTCAGCAACCTCTCGAAGGCCCAGGTGAATTTGACGTCCTCCAATATCCTCACCGCGAGCCTCCTGGTAAACGACTATCGCTCCGACCATCTGGGGTTGTCGGTGTTCACGCCGGTGCCCACCACGCTCGACAAGAGGGACACCGCCCAGTTGTTGATGCTCAAGGACCAACATCTTTTCCCCGGCGGCACGCTGGTCGAGGTGGGCGGCGCTCTCGGCGAGTATCACGACTCGCTCCTGCCCCTGGGATCGAGTCCCTACGTAAATCGCGCGGGCCAGTTTAGCGGCAACTACTTTGAATCTACGAATGCACGCGCCCGCCGCGCCCAGGGCCTCGCCAACGTCTTCCTTCCTCCCAGAGCCTGGCACGGCCGGCACGAGTTCAAGGTTGGGATGGACCTTGACCGCATCGCCGACCGGCAGTCTTGCCGGCGGCGGCCGATTGAAATCCAACGCCCCAACGGCACCCTCTCCCAAGAGGTTACCTTCCAGGGCGGCGTGCCGTTCACTCAGGACAACTTCGAGTCCGGCGGCTATGCGCAGGACCGTTGGTCGCCCTCCGAGCGCTTGCTGATCGAGCCGGGAATACGCTTTGATTGGGATGATGTGGTCAGGGACTTCCTGGTTTCCCCGCGCTTCGCCTCGACCTATCTCCTGAGCCGGAGCGGCGACACAAAACTCTCCGGCGGAGTGGGCGTATACGGCGACGCGACGAATCTCGATCTGCTCACCCGCTCCCTGGATGGGGAGCGCACGGATCTTTTCTACGGATTAACAGGCCAGACGCTTATCCAGCCGCCCGTCGTGGCCACGTTCATAGTCGATCAGCGGATGCTCAAGCTTCCTCGCTTCACCAACTGGAGCCTGGGCCTTGAAAGGAAGATGCCGCACGCCGTCTACCTCCAACTTCAGTTCCTCGACAAGCGAGGACGCGACGGCTGGGCCTTTGTTAACCAAGGCGGTGCGTTCGGCGGCAACTACCAGTTGGAAAGTGTAGAGCGGGACCACTACGATTCGGTGGAGATTTCCGTGCGCCACACTTTTCGAGGCGGCCACATGCTTTTCGCCTCCTACACGCGTTCCAAGGCCGACTCTAACGCCGTCCTGGATTTCAGCATTGACAGCGTGCTCTTCAGCCCGCAGGCCGGCGGCCCACTCCCCTGGGACACGCCCAACCGATTTCTCTCCTCGGGCTACATGCCCTTGCCTGGAAAGTTCACTATTGCCTACTCTCTCGACTGGCGCGACGGGTTTCCATTCAGCCTCGTGGATGAGAACCAGCAACTGGTGGGCGCACCCGGCTCCGTGCGCTACCCCAGCTATTTCTCTCTGGACGTGCAAGTCGAGCGGCGCATTCACCTGTTCGGATTCGTGTGGGCGCTGCGCGCCGGATGCAACGACATCACCAATCGCCCAAATCCGTCTGGGGTCAACAACAACGTGGATTCTCCGGACTTCCTCACCTACGGCGGCATCCAGGGCCGCGCTGTGACCGCCAGGGTCCGCCTCCTGGGGCGAAAGTAACGCGCAGGCTCCGCTGCCGCCGGGTTTCCCTTTTCAGTACGTTTACAGAATGCCCGGCGGAAACAAACCGTTGTATACTCAGGTGCGTAGGCATCGAACCTCGGACAGCGCTGCAAGGCTACCGAGCGCCGGTCGAAAGAGTAATTCAGAGGTCTGAAGTTATGAAGACGGCCAAGTTTACGTACTGGCAAGATGGAGATTACTTCCTTGGTTTCCTGAACGAGTACCCTGACTACCAGACCCAAGCTATGTCCAAGGAGGAACTCGTAAGCAATCTCAGAGACTTGCTGACCGACCTCGAGTCGGGTGAGGTGCCCTTTATCAGAAAAGTGGAAGACCTGGTTGTGGCCGGATGAAAAGACGGGACCTCATGAAGAAACTGGAAGAGTTGGGTTGTGCGTTGGTCCGACAGGGAGGAAGTCACGACTGGTATACCAAGTTCGCGACGAACAAATCGTAACCTGTCCCCGCCACAGTGAGATTCACGACGGCCTCGCCAAGTCCATCATCAAGAAGCTAAGCAAAGAATAGATAGCCCCTTGCCTTACCCGGCGCGATCTGGCCAGGCCCGGCGGAAGGATTCGGGAGACTCCGCCCCCCTCTTTCGCATTTTCCGGTAGTGTCCTGGCTTCGGCGTAGCGCTGGCCTTTAGGCCAGCATCTGCCGACCTAAAGGTCGGCGCTACCAGGTAAATTAGGACACTACCCATTTTCCGCTTGACAAGCCAAGGCGTGTATGATAGCCTATTGCTGTGGTCATATTGTGGACAGTTTGTCGTAGGCGGGCGACACAGCCGCCGAGTCGCAAAAGAAGATGGGATGGTTCGGGTAGTCAGGGGAAAGCAGGGCATCACAAAAAATGAGAAATAGTGGAAACGAAGCTAAGAAGTACTTGAAAAAAAAGGACATCACTTTTTTGAATGCTGCAAATTATGCGCGTTTTGCGTGCAAATTAACAGCAACCTGACCCCAAAAGGAGCAAAAAACACCACGTTTTGCGAAGACGAAGTCAGGACTTGCGAGCCCTGACGCGAGGCCGTGACGGTGACAAGTTGTCGGCTAGGCTGCTTTGGGATTTGCATCGGCGCTGACCCGATGGTCAGCGCTGCAAGTCCTGATTTGCTGTCCCTCCGGGTGGCATCTCGTTATCGACGGGTTGAGGAGTTATCCTGGGCTTACCGCCCAACCGAGCGAACGAAAACCACCCTCGCCGTCAACCCCGCGAAAGCGGGGGTCCATTTTCGGTCTGGAACACAATAGATTCCCGCTTACGCGGGAATGACGTGATTTTCGAGGGAGCCCTTGACGCTCTTTTCCTTTGTAAGCTAACGTCTAGCGAAGGGACAGTTCGCGAGCGCGTTGAGCAATGGGTAGCGCTGACCTCTAGGTCAGCACTTGGCGTTACCCTTAGACAGCGGCCGCGTGCGGAAGACAAACCTTATGGAACTCTTCGAGCTTACCAAGGCGCTAATCAACGTCGAATCTGTGACCGGCCACGAGCGCTCCTGCGCGGAGTATCTCAGGGGGTACCTCGCCGAGCGAAGGTTCGACGTAGTGCTCCAACCGGTCTCGCGCGACCGCTCCAATGTATTCGCAAAAATCGGAAAGCCGGACGTGGTCCTGAGCACGCACATCGACACCGTTCCTCCCTTCATTCCTGCCCGCGAGGACGCGGGGCTGATTTACGGACGGGGAGCGTGCGACGCCAAGGGCATCATCGCCGCACAGATTGCGGCGGCGGAACGCCTGTTGAGCGACAACGTGACGGACTTCGGCCTGCTCTTTCTGGTCGGGGAAGAAACCACCAGCGACGGCGCGCGAGAAGCGAACCTGCACCCCCCCGGCTCCCGCTGCATTATTAACGGCGAGCCGACCGAGAATAAACTGGTCCTGGGTTCGAAAGGCAACCTGCGGCTGGAGATTCGAGCCCGAGGTAGGATGGCGCACTCGGCTTATCCGCAGCTCGGCGAATCGGCAATCGATAAGCTGGTCGATGTGCTCGTTGACTTGCGGAAAGTTCCGATGCCCGAGGATCCGCTTTTGGGCACGGCCACGCTGAACGTTGGGGTGATCTCCGGCGGCCGGGCGCCCAATGTTGTCCCGGACCACGCCTCGGCCCAGATCGTGATTCGTACTGTCAACAGCTCGGAAGGGGTACGCCGCCATATCGTGGAAGTAGTTGGTGGGCGCTGTGAGTGCGAGTTCGTTCGAGATACTCCGCCCCTGCACATGGAGAAACTGGACGGCTACGAGACCGACGTGGTGGCCTTCACCACCGACCTGCCGTCGTTAAGCCGCTGGGGCCGGCCCGTGTTACTGGGGCCGGGGTCGATCAGCGTGGCGCACACCGAGCGTGAGTGCGTGGCCAAAGCCGAGTTGGTCAAGGCCGTGGAGTTGTATTGCAGGCTGGTGAGGGAACTGAAGAAGACAGTCGAGAGTTAAGAGTCGAGAGTCTAAAGTTCCGGCAGAACTTTCGGGCAGCAGGTTTTGCTTTCGACTCTTGACTCTCGACTTATTGGGGGCAGAAAGGCAATTGGTAATTCCACTATGAACAAAATCGAAGTTGGCATCCTGGGCGCCACGGGAATGGTGGGGCAGCGCTTCGTGAGCTTGCTCGAGCACCATCCCTGGTTTGAGGTCCGATGGCTTGCAGCCTCGGACCGGTCTGCCGGGAAAACTTATGGAGAGGCTTGCAACTGGCGGCTGCGCGACCCAATGCCAAAAGCCGCCCGAGAACTTACCGTGCACGAGTGCAAACCGGACCACGCGCCGCTACTGCTTTTCTCTTCGCTGGATTCCAAGGTTGCAGGCGAGGTCGAACGGGAATTTGCGCAGGCCGGCCACGTGGTGGTCTCGAATTCCAGCAACCACCGCATGGAACCGGACGTGCCGTTGTTGATTCCGGAAGTCAACCCGGACCATCTGGCGCTGGTTCGAATCCAGCGGAAACGCCGCGGTTGGAAGGGGATGATCGTCACCAACCCCAACTGCACTACCGTCGGTCTGGCGATGTCGCTGGCGCCGCTCGAGAAGGCCTTCGGGGTCGAGAAGGTGATGATGACCAGCATGCAGGCGGTTTCCGGGGCGGGCTACCCGGGCATCCCCACGCTGGATATTCTCGGCAACGTCGTCCCTTTCATCTCGGGTGAAGAGGAGAAGGTGGAGCGCGAAACCCAGAAGCTTCTGGGGAAATTCCTCGACGAGTCGGTCAAACCCGCGGACTTCCCGGTGAGCGCCCACTGTAACCGCGTGCCAGTCGAGGACGGCCATATTGAGTCGATTTCCGTTTCCTTGAGGACAAAGGCTTCGATCGAGGATCTGGTTGATGCATGGCGGAAGTTTCGCTCCCTTCCCCAGGAGCGAAATCTGCCGTTTGCTCCCAAGCATCCCATCATCGTTCGAGAGGAGCGCGACCGCCCGCAGCCCAAATTCGATCTGGCGGCCGAGCACGGGATGGCCACGGTCGTGGGCCGCGTACGCGCCTGCCCGGTGCTTCAGTTCAAGTACGTCGCGCTCAGTCACAACACCATTCGCGGAGCGGCGGGTGCGGCCTTGCTGAATGCGGAACTGATGAAGGCAGAGGGGTACTTAGACTAGACGAGCGATTTTCTCACGGTAGCGCATCTCCTTTGAGTCGGGAGCGCCGAGCACGGCTGGCGCCTCGAAAGGAGATGAGGATTCGCGGCCGAAGGGGAAATAGCTGGGAGGTAGGAAAAACACATGAAGTTCGAGCGTATTACCGTGGACCCCAAGGTATGCACAGGTAAACCCTGCATCCGCGGGCTTCGTTTCCCGCTCTCCCGGCTCCTTGGGCTTCTCGCTTCCGGTGAGAGCAAAGAGTCGATCCTCATGGCTTATCCTTACCTGGAGGCTGGGGACATTGACGAAGCTTTGCGGTACGCTGCATATCTTGCTGAAGAAGAAACCGTGGAATTCTCGCGATGAGGTTCCTCATTGACATGCCTCTGTCCCCGACGCTGGCCCTTTGGCTAAGGCAACAGGGCCATGATGCCGTGCATGCCGGAGAGATGGGCTTACACCAAGCTCCCGATGTGCTGATTCTCGAGTACGCCCGCGGTGAGGGTCGAATCGTGCTGACGGCAGATTTGGATTATCCCCGGCTGCTAGCCCTGACCAAAGCTCAGCAACCGGGCCTCATACTCTTCAGGGGCGGAGATTACAACGAACGAGAGTGTGTCGAACGCCTAGGCCAAGTTTTTGAAAGGGTTCCGCCCCAGGTGCTCCAGAACTCGATAGTGGTCATTGAGAGGAGCCGAATCCGACTCAGGTCCCTCGGCGGTGAATCATGACAAACCTGGCCCTCCTTGGCTACGGCAAAATGGGCAAAGCTATCGCCGCGCTGGCGCCGCTGCGCGGCTTCGAAGTGCGCCTGGTGATGGACATTGACGTCAACGCGCAGGGCCAGGGCATCACGCCTGAGAACCTCGCAGGCGTGGACGTGTGTATCGACTTCACCATTCCTGACGCGGTGGTCGAGAACATTCGCCGCGTGGCGGCCCAGGGCGTGAATCTGGTGGTAGGCACAACGGGTTGGCATGACCGGCTGGAAGAGGTGCGGAAGATCATCGAAAGTGCCGGTGTGGGTATGGTCTACGCCGCGAATTTTTCGATCGGCGTCAACCTGTTCTACCGCCTGGCCCGCGCCGCGACGGAGATCTTTGCGCCCTTCGCGATGTACGACCCTTACCTCATTGAGGCCCATCATAAGTTCAAGAAGGACGCGCCTTCCGGCACGGCGCTGGAAGTCAAACGCCAAATTCAACCTGTGCTTGGAAACCGCGAGGTGCCTGTCACCAGTGTCCGCGCCGGGTACATTCCCGGCACACACGAGTTGGGCTTCGACTCCGAGGCAGATACCATTGTCCTTCGGCATACGGCGCGCGGCCGCCAGGGCTTCGCGGAAGGTGCCCTCCACGCGGCGCGCTGGGTACTGGGCAAGAAGGGGTTGTTCAGCTTCGCGGAAGTCCTGGAGCTCCCCGGAGGGGAGCAACATGAGTAGCCGTGGGCGAAACCCACGGTAATCGTGCACCTTAAGATTTCCCGGCCCTGGAGGGGCCGAACAGTTCGACCCCTGCGGGGTCGGTAAAATTGGTGGTGACGTGGTCCGTGGGCTGCGGGCACAAAGACAGTGCCCTTGCCCACGGCTACTCGATTAGAACCCCTTCGGGGTTGGGGGGCAGCATGAGTCTGGACATTCGTGGTTGCGGCACAGCGCTGGTAACGCCCTTCAGAAAAGACGGCACGCTGGACCTTGATGCCCTGCGGCGTTTAGTGCAGTTCCAACTTCGTGCCGGCATCGACTTCCTGGTCCCCTGTGGCACCACGGGGGAAGCTCCCACGCTCGAGCACGCCGAATACCTGGCCGTGGTCCGTACGGTAGTTCAGGAGGCAGGGGGTAAGGTTCCCGTGATTGCGGGGGTGGGTGGCAATAACACTCGCAAATTGATCGATCTTGCCGCCGAGGTGAGCGGGCTGGGCATCCAGGGAATTCTCTCCGTAGCTCCTTATTACAACAAGCCAACCCAGGAAGGCCTTTACCAGCATTTTCGGGCCATCGCAGAATCCACCGACCTGCCGATAATTCTCTACAACGTCCCGGCGCGCACCTCGTCGAACATCGAGCCAGCCACCGTAGCGCGTCTTTCGAAGATCGCAAACATCATCGGCATCAAGGAAGCCTCAGGCAGCATCGTGCAGCAGATGGAAGTCCTTGCCGCCGTCGAGCCGGGCTTCCGCGTGCTTTCCGGCGACGACTCATTCACTTTCCCGCTCATGGCGCTGGGTGGAGTCGGCATCATCTCAGTGGTCTCGAACGAAATCCCGGCCCAGATGGCCAGGCTGGCGCACCTGATGCTGGAAGGGAAGCTCGAGGCGGCCCGCCAGCTCCACTTCAGCCTCTTGCCGCTCATGCAGGTGAATTTCATCGAGACGAATCCCATCCCCGTCAAAGCCGCCTTGGCCATGATGGGCATGATCGAGGAAGTCTACCGTCTGCCTATGGTCCCCATGAAAGCCGAAAACCACGCCAAGCTCGGGCAAATGCTGGCCGCGCAGGGGCTGCTGCACGCACAAAAGCCCTAATCTGCGGGAGAGCGCGTATCGTACCCGGACCTCACGGACTGGCCTTTTCCCGATGAGGGCAAATAACTGAGGGGGTAGCCGGAGAAAGAGGGAGTGCTAATCCGCTTCGCTGCGTCGAAAGCCATGTTATGCGCAGGAAAGCGGGGATTCACAGGGCGAGGGTAGTGGGACCGGCGAGGCAAGGACATTATGTCTAGCTGACCCCGTGTCCCTTGCCTTTTCTGCCCGCTTCGATGACAATTGAGGGCCTACCCATAGAGTAGAGGAACTATTGTGCAGCTCATCCCTCGTGATGGCAAATTCTACGATCTCTTCAACGAGCAGGCCCAGAATATCTACCGGGCGGCTCAGGAATTGGTCATCCTTTTCCGGGACTTTGAGGACGTTGAAAAGCGAGTTGCAGAGATCAAGGTCGCCGAGCACAAGGGTGATCAGATCACGCGTTCCGTAATGACCAAGCTGAACCAGACCTTCATCACTCCCTTTGACCGGGAGGATATCCATGCTCTCAGTTCGGCGCTTGACGACGTGATGGATCTGGTGGATGCGGCGGCGAGCCGGCTCATCACCTACAAGGTGAAATTCGTAACACCTGGAGCTTTGCAACTGGCCGATGTCATCCT
>Ga0326728_10008205_pt1 | contig 26107 bp, 28 predicted proteins | sample MB3enrmetagenome_FD_207602 | JGI IMG/M metagenome (GOLD analysis project Ga0326728, IMG submission 207602) | Lab enriched peat soil microbial communities from McLean, Ithaca, NY, United States - MB31MN | ecosystem: Environmental > Terrestrial > Soil > Wetlands > Peat | place: USA: New York... | reverse complement strand
ACAGCTGCTGAAACTCAGGGAGCGATTGGGGGAAAGCCAGATCGTCGCGCTGGTGAATGTCCATAGCCGCCATGATGGGCAGACACTAGCCCTGGTGGGTGTCTGCGTCAACCGGATAGGCAGGGAAACTTCGTTGAACAGTGGCGCGGCGCCGTTCCACTCCGTTTCCTTCGCGTCAATATCATCCTTGAATCTTCGAAGCGTCGCGTCAATGACCAGAATTACGCAACTAGAATAGATGTCATGACCCAGTTCCGCAGCGTCTTGTTCCTCGAACGCATCGTGAATTGGAGCGAGATGTTCTGATCGCTGCGAGGCGGAATCGAACTTCGTCATCAGGGCTGGCGCCATTTCGTCGATGGCTGCCGTAAGACGCGCCTTCTCGCTGGTCATCGTCACCGCCAGATCGAAGAGCGTGCGCAAATGCGGATAGTGGAAGCGCCATGCTTGAACTAAACGAAAAAGTGCATTGTAGACATTGCTCCCTATTTTGATGTCGCCGTCTTTGGTAGTCGCTAAGTCGCCTTCCTCGATCGAGAAATCGCCGGGCTCTTTCAGGATCTTGAGATTATAGGTGTCTACGATCCAATCGTACGAAGGCACAGCTAAGCGAGCTGGCGCATCTGTCGGTGCCTGAACATCCGTCATGGCATTCTCCGCTTCGCCGATCGTGAAGGCACGACATTTCGGCGGCTCGACTACGCGGTAACGCCTTGTCGCGCGCGGCGGGAGAAGGGACGGCGCGCGCCTACCTGATCTCCGGCGTCGCCTCTTCGCGCGCAAGATTGCCGAAGCGCGTGAGCGCCGCCTCGAATTGCAATTCCACCGTGCCCGTAGGTCCGTGGCGTTGCTTGCCGATGATCACCTCCGCCTTGCCGTGCGCATCGGTGATTTTTATTTGCCAGTCCCTAAATTCGTCGGTTCCTTCGCGGGGTTTCTTGTTCTCGAGGTAATATTCCTCGCGATAGACGAACAGCACGACGTCGGCGTCCTGCTCGATCGAGCCGGATTCTCTCAGGTCCGAGAGCTGCGGGCGCTTGTCGTCGCGTTGCTCGACCTGACGCGAGAGCTGCGAAAGCGCGAGAATCGGCACGTTCAGCTCCTTGGCCAGCGCCTTCAGGCCGGTGGTGATTTCGGTCAGCTCCTGCACGCGGTTGTCGGGGCGCGTCTTGGTGCCGGACAGCAACTGGATATAATCGACGACGAGCAGGTCGAGCCCGCGCTGGCGCTTCAGGCGGCGCGCGCGGGCGGTGAGCTGGGCGATCGAAATGCCGCCGGACTGGTCGATGTAGAATGGGATCGACTGCATCTCGCGCACCGCCTCGGCGACGCGATGGAAGTCGCTCTCGGTGATGTCGCCGCGGCGGATCTTGTTCGAGGCGACGCCCGACTGTTCGGCGATGATGCGGGTCGCCAACTGCTCGGCCGACATTTCCAGCGAGAAGAAGCCGACGATGCCGCCGTCGACCGTCCGCCGCGTTCCGTCGGCGCGCGTCTCGCCGCGATAGGCCTTGGCGATGGCGAAGGCGATGTTGGTGGCGAGCGCGGTCTTGCCCATGCCCGGGCGGCCGGCGAGAATGACGAGGTCAGAAGGCTGCAGGCCGCCCATCAGCCGGTCGAGTTCGGCAAGGCCGGTGGCGAGTCCGCTGAGGTGCGAGTCGCGCTCGTAAGCCTTGGCGGCCATGTCGACGGCGAGCTTCAGCGCATCGGGAAATCGCTGGAAGCCGCCGTCGTAGCGCCCGCCCTCGGCGATCTGGTAGAGGCGCCGTTCCGCCTCCTCGATCTGCTCGCGCGGGCTCGAATCGACCGGTGCGTCGTAGGCGACGTTGACGACGTCTTCGCCGATGTGGATGAGTTCGCGCCGCAGCGCCAGATCGTGAATGGCGCGGCCGTAATCGCCGGCGTTGATGATCGTCGTCGCCTCGGCGGCGAGGCGCGCCAGGTATTGCGGCACGCTGACGCCGCCGAGGTCGTGCTCGCCCAGGAACGTCTTCAGCGTGATCGGCGAAGCGAGCTTGCCGGCGCGGATCAGCGAGCCCGCGATCTCGTAGATGCGGCGATGAATCTCCTCGACGAAATGCTCGGCCTTGAGAAAGTCGGAGACGCGGTCGAAGGCGTCGTTGTTGACGAGGATGGCGCCGAGCAGCGCCTGTTCGGCTTCGAGGTTGAGCGGCGGGGCGCGATAGGCGGCTTCGGAAGCGTTGGACGCGGCCGCGAGCCGGCCCGGGAATTGTTCGACGGTCGCCATGGCTTCTTCGCGCGATTCTTTTTTGACGGGTTGGAAGCGAACGCGACACGCGACTCGGGGCCACGGGCGCCAGGATACGCGCGTCGACCGGCCGGCGAAAGCCTTGTGTCATGGATCGCCGCGCGTGGCGAGCGCGCGCAAGCGCGGCGGGCGGCTTGTCCCCGCAATACCCCGGCGGAATATTTTTTGTCCGCCGACTCGCACGCGGCGCTTGACTCCGTCGCGGCGCGGGCGAAGCGCTTCTCACCTCGCGCGCAAGTCGGCGATCGCGATCGGACTGTCGACTTCGATCATCGTCGTACGGAGAGTCGCTCACGTCAGCTCAAGCGCGCGCGCGGCCAGCGCGACGACGCGGGGGATCGGCTTGGCGCCCTGTTCGTAATAGGCCACCATGCGGCGACTGACGCCGAGCGCGCGAGCGGCGGCGTCCAGCGTATAGGCCTGACGCTCGCGCCAGTTCTTGAACGCCTCCGGCGACATGGTTTGACCGGTCTGCTCTTGGGCCAGCCGCCACAGCGTGTCGGCCGACATGTCGATCTCGTCGGACCACACAACGTCTGTTCCGTATTCGCCGAGGCGCACGCGAGCGAACAATTTCGGCGAGCGGCGCAACGGCTCGTAAATACGGAAGGACTCGACGAGGCTGGACACGTCGACGCGGCTTTCATCCGCTTTGTCCCACCGGATGCGCAGGGTCAAAGGCTTCTCATCGGCCGTTACGGCGACGACGCGCGGCAAACTCTTCTTCGGCACGGGTCAACCTCGCTCGTTGAGTTCCACCCACTTGAGGGCGAGCCATTCTTGATGAGCTTGCGCCCACGCCAGCGCCTCGGCGATCTCGGCCGGGTGCGCGTCCCCCTCGATCATCGTCAAATCCGAAATCCGCACGAGCGCCTGAAAGTCGGGCGCGACGATGTGAATGTGCGGCGGCCGATGATCGTCGGCGTACATACGGACGCTGACGCGGCCGAAGCGCTGCAACGTGGGCATGCAAATCCATCAAACGCCATAGTGCAACTATTGCACTCTCAAGGAAAATGTCAAGCTCGCCGGTTGCGCGACAGGGTCCCGGTTCCCTCGCCCGGCCGCGACGCGCGCGATCATGACCGGGCGGACATTCACATCGGCGGGGCGCTTCTCACCTTGCGGCTTGTCGGCAATCTAAATTGGCCTAATATCTGGGGTTGTTTTGTTGCGACCATAGACCGTTTCGCTGCTGGTCACTAGCCGTGAGGAGGGAGCGGTGAAGGTATCCGAATTTTGTTTTAAAGTGCTCGGGACAGCGATTGTACTTGGCGTCGTGACGTTAGGTTGGGCTGGTCTATTGAACAACCAAGGTTCTAGAGCTCAATCTCAAGATATCATGGGGATATTTTGGACTATTGCATTTGCTGGCGGCGTTTCGTTAGTGATCGGGATAATCGCCAACATTTGGGAATCTTAATTCAAATTGCGATGCTACTGGTTGCGCGCGCCGTCCCTCGCCCGCCTCACGCCGACGCGCAGAGGCGCGCCTTCGCCTCGGCGTATTCGCGCGTCAGGCGCGCGACCAGTTCGGCGACCGGCGTCACCGCCTTGACCGCGCCGATGCCCTGGCCCGAGCCCCAGATGTCGCGCCACGCCTTCGCCCCCGCGGCGCCGGCGGAGGCGAAGTCCATCGTCTTCACGTCGCCTTGCGACAATTTGTCGGGATCGAGCCCGGCCCTGAGGATCGACGGCCTGAGATAGTTGCCGAATATGCCGGTGAACTGGGTGGAGCCGACGATGTCCTCGGCCCGGCCGGCGACGATCGCCTGCTTGTAGTCGTCGATTGCGCGCGCCTCTCGGGTGGCGATGAAGGCCGAGCCGATATAGGCGAGGTCGGCGCCGATCGCTTGCGCGGCGAGGATCGCGCCGCCGGTGGCGATCGCGCCGGAGAGCGCCAGCGGCCCGGCGAACCATTCGCGGATCTCCTGCACGAGGGCGAAGGGCGACAGCGGACCGGCGTGGCCGCCCGCGCCGGCGGCGACCGCGATCAGCCCGTCGGCGCCCTTTTCCATCGCCTTATGGGCGAAGCGCACGTTGATCACGTCGTGCAACGTGAGGCCGCCGTAGGAATGGACGGCGAGGTTGACGTCCTCGCGCGCGCCCAGCGAGGTGATGACGATCGGCGCCTTCCACTTCGCCGTCAGCGCCATGTCCTGTTCGAGCCGCAGGTTCGACTTGTGCACGATCTGATTGACCGCGAACGGCGCGGCCGGACTGTCGGGATGGCTGCGATCGTGCGCGGCGAGCGCCTCGGTGATTTCGTGCAACCATTCGTCGAGCTGGCTGACCGGGCGCGCGTTGAGGGCGGGAAACGAGCCGACGACCCCCGCCTTGCACTGCGCGATCACCAGTTCGGGGTGCGAGATGATGAACATCGGCGCGCCGATCGCCGGCAATCGAAGCTTTCCCTCGAGGGCGCTCGGCAAGGTCATGATTGGTTTTCCCGAGTTTGTTCACATCTAAACCGACCCGCCGCCGCAAGGCAACGTCAAATCACTTCGGCGCCGTCAGCCACGCGCAGACGAATCCGCCGCGCGCGTCGCGCCGCAGCAATTGCGCCAGCCAGGGCGTGAGGACGCGCGCCTCCTCGATCAGGCCGAACGGCGGGTTGACGATGAGGAGCCCGGCGCGGCTCAAGGGGTTCGGGCTGTGCGCGCTCGGGGCGACGGCGCCGACGTCGAGTTCGAGCCGCAGGACGCCGGGCGCGCCGAGCGTGCGAATCGCGTTGAGGAAGCGAGCGTCGTCGAGCGGCGCCTTGATCGGGCGCCACAGCGCGAAAATTCCGCGCGGCCATTTGGCGAACGCGCGCCGCAGCGCCTCTTCGACGCGCGCGCTCTCGTCCGGCTCTTCGTAGGGCGGATCGATCAGGACGACGCCGCGCCGCTCCTTGGGCGGAACATAGGCGTTGAGCGCGACATAGCCGTCGGTGGAAACGATCGACAGCCGGCCGTCGCGCCCGAGGGCGGCGACCAGCGCAGCGCGTTCCTCCGGATGCGCTTCGCAGAGCGCAATACGATCCTGGGGCCGCAGCAGCGCCTGGGCGAGCGCCGGCGAGCCGGGATAGGAAGCCGGCCGGCCATCGCCGTCGAAAGGCCCGATCGCCTTAAGGTACGGCGCCAGCAGCGCGGCGACCGGGGCCGGCGGGCGCGCTTTCAAGAGCCTCGCGACGCCGTCGCGCCATTCCGGCGAGCGGCCGGCCTCTTGGCCCGAGAGATCGTAGCGGCCAGCGCCGGCATGGGTGTCGATGAAGCGAAGCGGCGTCTCCTTCAGCGCGAGATGGACGAAGAGGCGCGTCAGGATCGCGTGCTTAAAGACGTCGGCGAAATTGCCGGCGTGAAAGGCGTGGCGATAGTTCACCGCGCGGGCCCGATCGGGGCGCGCTCAACGGATCGGCGCGACGGCGATCGACGACGCATGGCACGTGTGGCCCGACACCTTGGGGCAATTGGCGAAACCGCCCAGGTCCTTGGAGACGCAGATGCGCACGTCGACGAGTTCGCCGTTGCGGCAAGTGATCGCCATGTTGTCGGCGCGCAAATTCGCGTTGGCCGTGACGAAGGCTTGCGTCAGATCGCTCGGCGAGAGCGTCAAGCGCTGGCGCGGCGCCTTGACGATGTCCGGAATCACGATCTCGTCGCGCAACGCCTTCACCGCGGCGAAATAGGCCGGCGGATCGAGGCCCGAGCAGGTCCCGTGCTTGAGATATTCGTAGCGCGCGAGCCCCTCGTCGGGATAGACGCCGTCGGTCAGCTTCAACGCGTCGCCGGGGATCGAGACGCCGTATTGGCAATCCTGCGGGTTGGCGCGGAACGAATTGTCCGGCCACAGTCCGTGCACGACGAAGCCCATTCCGGAGCCGGTCGCGCACTGGTCCGGCGATTTGGCCGCGCCGCCTGTGTCGCAGAATCCGGGCGACCACGAAAGGGCGAAGACGTAGAAGTCGAAATCGCCCGCCTCTTGCGCGAGGCCGGCGGACGGGGCGAGCGCCAGCGCGGCGAACAGAGTTGCGACGATCGTTCGAAAGCGCATGGTCGATCCCATCGCGTGAAGACGCCTATTCGAGGCGGGGAAAGCCCGCCCGTCGCGCCCTAGTAGCGCGCGCTCAACGCCTTTTCGCCGAGGTAACGAACGACGAACGGACGTAGGACGCCGCAGGCCGGCGCGTAGGCGAGATTGCGGTCGAGGCCGACGACGCACCATTCGACGCCATAGCCCCAGCCGATCATGCCCAGGCTCTCCTCGATGTCATAGACGACGGTGCGCTCTTTCGCGCCGACGCCGAGGGCGCGCGCGAGGCAATAGCGGCGCGGAATGTAGCCGAGCCCATTGGCGCGGAATCCGATCTCGCGGATACGGTCATAGCCGCCGATCTGCAACGGCGAGTTCCAGAAGTTGGATTCCTTTTGCCCGAAGCCGCCGCTGATCTGCGCCAGCACGCCGGGATCGTCGCAGGCCGGCAAGTCGCCCGAATAGGCGGAATAGCGTTGTTCGGCGGGCACGACGATGCCCCCCGCTCGGGCGCCGGCGCCAAGAGCGAGCAACGCCGCGAGGCAAAAAACGATGCGTTTCATGGCCGACCCTCGCTAAGACGCGCCACCTTGCTGCGCGCCCCGCCGGGGGTCAAGGGTTTGTTGCGCTCTCGCAAGGGTAGGCGCGTCGCTCGCCCTCGCCCCAACCCTTCGCCCCACGGCGAACGCAAAGCGCTCGTTCGGAGCGGGCGAGGGGAGGCCGCCATTCTTCCGCATGCGGGGGAAGGCGGCGCGAAGGGCCGGACGCGGGGCGCGGGCGCGCGGGATCAGCCGATCAGTTGAGCCGGTCCTTGAGCGCGGCGATTTCGCGCGCCGCCAGTTTCGCGCCGGCCGCGCCACGGGTCTCGGCGCGCAGAATGACTTCGGCGACCTTGGCGGCGAGGTCCGCCGCGGCGGCGCGCACGTCGGCGGAGGCCTGGCTCTCGGCGAGGGCGATCTTCGCCTCCGCCTGCTTGGTGCGGCGGGCGACGAATTCGTTCATGCTGTCGGCGGCCTCCGCAGCCAGCCGCTCGGCCTGGGCGTGCGCGTCGGCGACGATTTGCGCGGCCTCGGCCTCCGCCTCCCGTGTCTTCTGCTCGAAGCTGGCGAGCAGCGCGGTCGCCTCGGCGCGCAGCTTGGCGGCTTGCGCCAGTTCGTCGGCGATCGCCTGACTGCGCGCGTCGAGCGCGGCGAGGACGAAGCGATGCACGCGCAGATAGCCGAGCAGGCACACGAACACGACGAAGCCGATGAAGACGTAAAATTCGGCGCCGAATTCCATCACGCGCTCCCGCTCAGGTCGCTTCGAGAGAATCGGCGGCGGCGGCGATCGCCTCGGCTTTGACCGCGCGCCCGATCAGGCGCTCGACGATCGCGCCGGCGGCGTCGCGAGCGATGTCGCCGACGCTGGACATCGCCTCGGCGCGTCCGGCCGCGATCTGGCTCTCGGCGGCGGCGAACTTCGCGGCAAGCTCATTATCGAGGGCCTTGCGCTTGGCTTCCGATTCGGCCGCCGATCGATCGCGCGCCGCCTGAGCCAGGACTTGCGCCCTGGCGCGCGCCTCCCCCAGCGCGTGTTGGTGCGCGGCGGCCGCGGCGGCCGCGCGTTGCTGCATCGCGGTCGCGTCGTCGAGGTCCTTGCCGAGGCGCTCCTTGCGCTCCCGGATCGCCGCGCCGATCCTGGGCAGAAACAACTTCGCCATGAAGGCGTAGAGCGCGCCGAAGCTGATCGCCAGCCACAGGAGCTGCGAGGGAAACGTCTCGCTCGCGAAGGGCGGAAAGTTCGCCTGGCCGCCGGCGTGGTGGCCGACTTCGGTCTGGGTCGCTTGAGGGGCCGGCGTTTGCGCGGGTTGGGCCATCGCTTCGAATATCCTATGGCGGGAGAGCGCCGCGAGAGAGCCCTTCCGCGATGCGTCGAGGAGAGCGCCTCAGACGGCGAACAGCAGCAGGAACGCGATCAGCAGCGCGAAAATGCCGAGCGCCTCGGTCACCGCGAAGCCGAAGATCAGTCGGCCGAACTGGCCGTCGACCGCGCTGGGATTGCGCAAGGCGCCATTGAGAAACTGCCCGAACAGCGTGCCCACGCCGACGCCGGCGGCGCCGGTGCCGATCGCGGCGAGGCCCGCGCCGATATATTTCGCGGCCTGGGCTAATTCGTGGGGTTCCATTGCGGTGTCTCCTGATTTTTCAGCTGTTGGCGTTGCGGTAAGAGGGGTCAGTGACCGCCGGGATGAAGCGCGTCGTTGAGATACATACAGGTCAGCATGGCGAAGACATACGCCTGCAGGACCGCCACCAGCAATTCGAGCGCGTAGATGGCGATCGTCATCGCGAAGGGCAGCACCGCGAGCGCCTTCACGCCGGCGCCGGCGCCGAGCAGCATGACGACGAAGCCGCCGAACACGTTGAGCGTGATGTGGCCGGCGAGCATGTTGGCGAACAGCCGCACGGAGTGGCTCAAGGGGCGAGTCAGGAACGAGATCACTTCGATCGCCACGACCAGCGGCAGGATGTAGATCGGCACGTCCGAGGGCACGAAAAGTTTGAAGAAGCCGAAGCCGTGTTCGTAGAATCCGACGACGATCACGGTCAGGAACACCAGCAGCGCCAGCATCGCCGTGACGATGATGTGGCTGGTGACGGTGAAGGAATAGGGGATCAGCCCGACCAGATTGCAGATGAGGATGAACATGAACAGGCTGAACACCAGCGGGAAGAAGCGCATGCCCGCCTCGCCGGTCGCCGAGCGCAACATGCCGGCGACGAATTCGTAAATCATCTCGGTGAGCGCCTGCAGGCGGCTGGGGACTCCCTTGCCGCCGCCCGCCCCGATCGCCATCAATTCGCAGGCGAGGACGACCGCGATCAGCATATAGAGCGACGAATTGGTCAGCGAAAAATCATATCCGGCGATGTGGATCGGCACGATCGGCGAAATATTGAATTGTTCGATCGGGTTGATCGCCGGTCCGACTTCGCTCGCCACGTCTAGTCCTCGTCGTCGTCCGCCCCGTCCGGGGCCTTCTCGCCGGCCGCGAGGGCCGAGCGCCGCCCGTCTTTATCCGGCGCCTGGGCGCCAGACAAGCTTGAATTGCGATCGGTTGGCGGCGCTTTGGGCGAAGCGGCGCGGACGACGTTCAAGACGCCGGCCGCCGCGCCGAGGAAAAAAAGCGCGATCAGGAACGCCGGCCTGGTTCCCATCCAGAGATCCAACCGCCAGCCGATCAGGGCGCCGACGACGATCGGGACGGAAAATTCGCTCGCCGCGCGCAGACCGAGCGAAAACGCCGAGCCGCTCCCCGCGCCGCCGGATGCGGAGGCTCCGCCCGCCTCTTTTGCGCTCTTCTCGGCGCGCCGCCGCTCCAGCGCCGCCTTGAGCGCGTCGAGCTTGGCGCGCAGCTCCTGGCCGTCGTCCCGCTCCGGCATCGGCCTCGGCTTCCTCTTCCCGCTTTGTGGCGCGCCCCTTCCGCCCTTGCGGGGGAACGCAGCCGGCGGAGCCGGCCGGATGAGGGGTCGCGCCGCCAGGCGCGTCGCTTTGGCGTCAGCGGGCGCTCGCCAGTTCATACCATACAAACTCTCGCGGAGCGCCCCTTCACGGATAAACGCGCCTTGCGGCGCGGCCCCTCATCCGGCCGGCTCCGCCGGCTGCGTTCCCCCGCAAGGGCGGAAGGGGCGCGCCCTCGCTGGTTCCGCTTGACCCTCCGCGCCGCGTCGGGCAAGGCAGGCGCCGTTGCAAACCCGGCGCTCGCCTTCCATGACCGACACAAATGAAACGCCTCGCCTTCGCGCCGCCCTGCCGCGCGGGCTCGTCGACCGCGACGCCGCGGACATCGCCGGCGCCGAGGCGATGATGGCGAAGATTCGCGCCGTCTACGAACGTTATGGCTTCGAGGCGGTCGAGACGCCGTTCGTCGAATACACCGACGCGCTCGGCAAGTTCCTGCCCGACCAGGACCGGCCGAACGAGGGCGTGTTCTCGTTCAAAGACGATGACGAACAATGGCTGAGCCTGCGCTACGACTTGACCGCGCCGCTGGCGCGCTACGTCGCCGAGAATTACGAGCGGCTGCCGAAGCCCTACCGCAGCTATCGCGCCGGCTGGGTGTTCCGCAACGAAAAGCCGGGACCGGGGCGGTTCCGCCAATTCATGCAGTTCGACGCCGACACGGTCGGCGCGGCGTCCCCCGCCGCCGACGCGGAAATGTGCATGATGGCGGCCGATTGCCTGGAGGCGCTGGGGATCAAGCGCGGCGACTACGTCATCAAGGTCAACAACCGCAAGGTGCTCGACGGTGTGATGGAGGCGATCGGGCTCGGCGGGACGGAGAATGCAGGGCGGCGGCTGACGGTTTTGCGCGCGATCGACAAGTTGGATCGGCTCGGCATTGACGGCGTGCGCAAGCTGTTGGGTGAAGGGCGCAAGGACGATAGCGGCGACTTCACGAAGGGCGCGGGACTAGACGCGGCGGCGATCGCGCGGCTGCTGAATTTTCTAAAATTTCGGTTCGATCCAAATGACGGCCCACATGCCGGCACGAACGAATCGAAAAACGAAGATCCAAATATCGTGGGCCGTGGCGAGCACGCCTATTTTCGAGCTCTCGAGCGAGTCCTTAGGGGGTCGCAAACCGGTCTCACAGGTGTAAGCGAATTGAAGGAGATGGCCGAACTCGTAAGAAGCGCAGATTTTCTCCCGGATCGCATTGAGTTTACGGCCTCCGTCGTGCGCGGCCTTGAGTATTACACCGGCCCTGTCTTCGAGGCTGAGCTCACTCGCGGGATGTCAGGCGAGGACGACAAGGCAATTCCCTTCGGCTCGGTCGGCGGCGGCGGGCGCTATGACGGGCTGGTGGCGCGCTTTCGCGGCGAGGCGGTTCCGGCGACCGGCTTTTCGATCGGCGTCTCCCGCTTGCTGGCGGCGCTGCGCGCGATCGACAGTCCGATCGTCGCCGCGGCGCAAAAACCCGGCCCGGTCGTCGTCGCCGCGCTCGACCGCGACCATATGGCGGAGTACCAATGCCTGGTAACGAGCCTTCGCGACGCGGGGATTGCGGCCGAGCTCTATCTGGGCGACGGCAAAATGAACGCCCAGCTCAAATACGCCGACAAGCGCGGCAGCCTCTGCGCGGTCATCCAGGGCTCCAACGAGCGCGAGGCGGCGGGCGGACGTCAGGTAGTCATCCGCGATCTGAGGCTCGGGGCCGAACTCGCCAAGGCCAGCAAGGACCGCGCCGATTATCTCGAATTGCGCCAGCGCGCCCAGTTCGCCGCGCCCGAAGCCGAACTCGTCGCGCGGGTGCGGGAGGTGCTGGCGCGGCGCTGAAGCGAGACGCCGGCTCAGCTTTGCGCGTGCGCGTAATTGCCGCGGGAGAGTTGAAACGCGGGCGCGAACGGGCGTATGAAGCGCGCGCGCCGCTCGGGCGCTTGAGAAACGTCGTCGAGCGCGCGCGGGCGCAAGGAGCGGGAGCGGCCACGATCGTGCGAATCCTCGAAGACAAAGCGCATAAGCACGATGAAGCCGATGCGCACAAGCACGATCTCGCCACCGCGCCGGTTCAGGCCAAGCGTTTCGGCGCGGCGCGGCGACGTCGCGCCGTCTCGATGCTCGAAGACTACACCGAGCTCATCGCCGACCTGATCGCCTGCGAGGGCGAGGCGCGCACCACCGACATCGCCGAACGCTTAGGGGTGGCCCACCCCACCGCGAGCAAGGCGATCGCGAGGCTGAAACGCGAAGGGCTGGCGGTGGCGCGGCCCTATCGCGGCGTCTTTCTCACCGACGCCGGCAAGGAGATGGCGGAGCGCTCGCGTCAACGCCATCGCCTGGTGGTCGACCTGCTGCGCGCGGTCGGCGTGCCGTTGGAGGCGGCCGAGGCGGACGCCGAGGGCGTCGAGCATTACGTCTCGCAGACGACGCTGCGCGCTTTTGCCGCATTCCTGAAATCGCACGGCTGAGCCGAGTCGCCCGCGCTCAAGCGTTGCCGATGGCGATGCCGGCCGCGAGCACCAGCCCGCCGCCGAGCATGACCTTGGCCGCGGCGGAAAGCGGCGGCGTGTCCATGTAGCGCCATTGAATCCAGGCGATTGCGGCGAGTTCGATCGCGACCACGACGATGGCGATCGCGGTCGCGGTGATGAAATTGGGGATGAGGTAGGGCAGGGTGTGGCCGATGCCGCCGGCGATCGTCATCAGGCCGCAGACGACGCCGCGCAGCAGCGGCGTGCCGCGCCCCGACAATTTGCCGTCGTCGGCGAGCGCCTCGGCGAAGCCCATCGAAATGCCGGCGCCGATCGAGGCGGCGATGCCGACCAGGAAGGCGTTCCACGGATTGTGGGTGGCGAAGGCCGCGGCGAACACCGGCGCCAGCGTCGACACCGAGCCGTCCATCAGCCCGACCAGGCCGGGCTGGATGATCTGCAAGATGAAGCGGCGGCGCGCGTGCTCGTCTTCGGCGTGGCGGGCTTCGGGGGTCAGCAGCTCGGCCTCGAGATCGGCGGCCATGTGGTCGTGCTTGTCCTCGGCCTCTGCGAGATCGCCGAGCAATTTGCGGATCGCCGCGTCGGTGGAGCGCGCGGCGGCAAGGCGGTAAAAGCGGGCCGCGTCCTGCTCCATCTCGCGCACGCGCGCGCGAACCGCCTCGACGCCGAGCGGGCGCACTTGCCAGATCGGCTTGCGCTGGATGTAGCCGCGAATGTCTTGGCGGCGGACGAGCGGAATATGCTCGCCGAATTTCGACGCGAAGAGGTCGATCAAGCGCCGGCGGTGCACGTTCTCTTCGGCGGCCATCTCCGCCATCACGCGCGCGCTGGCCGGATAGTCTTCGCGCAGGCCGTCGGCGAAGTCGGCATAAATGCGCCCATCCTCCTCCTCGTTGCCGATCGCCAGCGCGAGAACCTCGCGCTCGGAGAGATCGTCGAAATTGCGCATCGGCGGCGCTCCTGAAGAATTCCACGGACGGGCGGTCAACCGCTCGGCTTGCTTTAGCGCCCGGGCTGCTCTACGGCCAGGACGATCTTCAGGCGTTTTTGCGACTTTGCGCTCTCCGTGACGAAGCTTCCCACACTCGACCAATTCTCGCGCGTCGTCGTCAAGGTCGGCTCGTCGCTGCTGGTCGACGACGCGCGCGGCGTCTTGAAGCAGGACTGGCTCGACGCGCTCGTCGCCGACATCGCCGGGCTGCACGGGCGCGGCGCGGACGTGCTGGTGGTGTCCTCCGGAGCTATCGCGCTCGGACGCCATGTCGCCGGCCTGCGCAAGGGCGCGCTCAAACTGGAGGACAGCCAAGCGGCGGCGGCGATCGGCCAGATCGCGCTGGCGCGCGCCTGGTCGCAGGCGCTCCATCAGCGCGGCATCCTCGCCGGCCAGGTGCTGCTGACCTTGCAGGACACGGAGGAGCGGCGGCGCTACCTCAACGCCCGCGAGACGCTGGCCCGGCTCTCGGCGATGCGCGCGGTTCCCGTCATCAACGAGAACGACACCGTCGCCACCAGCGAAATCCGCTACGGCGACAACGACCGGCTCGCGGCGCGGGTGGCGACGATGGCGAGCGCCGACCTGCTGATCCTGCTCTCCGACGTCGCCGGCCTCTACGAGGCGCCGCCCAAGGACAACCCCGGCGCCAAGCTGATCCGCCTCGTCGAGCGCGTCACGCCCGAGATCGAGGCGATGGCGGGGGGCGCGGCCTCGGGAGCCTCGCGCGGCGGCATGCGCACCAAGATCGAGGCGGCGCGCATCGCCGCCGCCGGCGGCGCCCACATGGTGATCGCCGACGGGCGCGTCGCCCACCCGATCGCGCGCATCGCCGAGGGCGGCCCTTGCACCTGGTTCCTGACGCCGTCCAATCCGACGACGGCGCGAAAAGTGTGGATCGGCGGCACGCTGGAGCTCAAAGGCGCGGTCACCATCGACGCCGGCGCGGCCAAGGCGCTGGCGAGCGGCAAGAGCCTGCTGCCGGCCGGGGTGACGCGCATCGAGGGCGAATTCGCGCGCGGCGACTGCGTCGCCATTCGCGACGAGAACGGCGTCGAGATCGGCCGCGGCCTGATCGCCTACGACGCGCGGCGCGCCGAACGCATCCGCGGCCGCAACTCGCGCGACATCGCGCATATCCTGGGCACGCCGGGACGGGCGGAAATGATCCACCGCGACGACATGGCGCTGAGCGAGAGGTGAGGAGAACGAATTCACTCGCGGCTGCGACGGATCCTTTGCAGCAGCCCGTCGAGGCATCCCTTGAAGACGACGTAGAACGCCAGCGCGAGATAGCCCCAGGCCGTCAGTTCGACTAATTGCAGCAGGCCGCCGTCGAACACCGCCATCGCCCCATAAGTCGCAAGCAGGCGGAAATTGGCTTGGAAAAGCTCGAACAGGTTGAACGAGCACAGCGCAAAACCGCCGGCGGCGACGCCCATCGAGAGGAAGGTCAGCCAGGCCGGCCCATGAAACAACCGATTGAGGAGCCGTAGCAACCTCATCGCTCACCCGCTGTTGCGCAAGCCGGCCGAAATGCCGTTGATCGTCAACTGAATGCCGGTCAGCACCTTTTCGCTCGCCGCATGCGCGCGGTGCAGCTTGAGCAGTTCGACCTGCACGTGGTTGAGCGGGTCGAGATAGGGGAAGCGGTTGCGGATCGAGCGCGCCAGCAGCGGGTTGCTCTCCAGCAGATTGTCCTGCTCCATGATCGTGTTGAGCGCGTCGACCGAATCGCGCCATTCGCGCGAAATGCGCGCGAAGATCGCCTCGCGCAGCTTCACGTCGACGACGAGCTGCGCGTAGCGCGAGGCGATGGCGAGGCTCGATTTGGCCAGCACCATGTCCATGTTGGAAAGAAGGGTGCGGAAGAACGGCCAGTCGCGGTGCATCGCCCTGAGCTGATCGAGGCCGTCCTCGGGATTGGCGGCGACGAAGGCCTTCACCGCCGCGCCGAAGCCGTACCAGCCCGGCAGCATCAGGCGGCATTGGGCCCAGGAGAACACCCAGGGAATGGCGCGCAGATCGGCGATCGCCGTCGTCTTCTTGCGCGAAGCGGGGCGCGAGCCGATGTTGAGCGTCGCGATCTCGGTGATGACGGTCGAGGACCAGAAATAGCTTTCGAAGCCTTCGGTCTCGTAGACCAGCCCGCGATAGGCTTTGAGCGCGGTTTGCGACAGCGCCTCCATCGCGCTCAAGTAGGCGGGATTCGGCGCGGCGACTTTCTCCTGCAACAGGCTCGCCTCCAACGTCGCCGAGACGAGCGTATCGAGATTGCGCCGTCCGACTTCGCCGTTGGAATACTTGCTGGCGATGATTTCGCCCTGTTCGGTGATGCGGATCTGGCCCTGCACCGCGCCGCCCGGCTGCGCCAGGATCGCCTCGTAGCTCGGCCCGCCGCCGCGCCCCACCGATCCGCCGCGGCCGTGAAACAGGCGGATGCGCACGTCGTGCCGTTTGAACACCTCGATCAGGCCGATCTCGGCCTTGTAGAGTTCCCAGCCCGAGGTGACGAAGCCGCCGTCCTTGTTGGAATCGGAATAGCCGAGCATCACTTCCTGCTCGCCGCCGAGACTGTCGACAAGGCGGCGGTATTCGGGAATGGAGAGCAGCCGGTCCATCATGCCGACGCAGGCGCGCAAATCCTCGATCGTCTCGAACAACGGCGTCATGTTGAGCGCGGCGCGTCCGTCGGCGCCGACGAGCCCGGCTTCCTTCAGCAGCAGCGCCAGCTCCAGCATGTCGGAGACGCCCTGGGTCCTGGAGACGATGCAGGTGCGAATCGCCTCGGGGCCGTAGGTCTTGCGGATCGCCGCGGCGGCGCGGAACACCTCGAGTTCGCCGGCCGTTTCCTCGCTATAGACGAAGAACGGCGAGACCAGAGGGCGCGGCGATCTGAGTTCGCTCAGCAGCAGCGCGACGCGGGCCGGTTCGCCGAGCCCGAGATATTCGACGCCGGGCATCGCCGCGGCGAAGAGTTCGGCGACGGTGCGCTCGTGCACCTCGGAGTTCTGGCGCAGATCGAGCGGGGCGAGGTGGAAGCCGAAGAGGTCGACGGCGCGGCGCAGCGCGCGCAGACGGCCGCGCGCGAGAATGGCGCCGCCGTTGGCCTCGAGGGAATGGGCGACGGTTTCGAGATCGCCGTTCAAGTCCGCGGCGCTCGCGTAAGCGAGCGCGTCGATCAGCGGCCGGCGCGGCGCGACGAAATGGTCGAGATCGCGCGCGGTCTTGGCCAGGCGCGAATAAATGCCGGCGATGGCGCGCCGGTAGGGTTCGTCGCGGCGCGTGGCGGAGTCGTCGGCCGAGCGTTCGGCGAGCGCGGCCAGCGCGTCGCTGACCCGCGCCAGCCCTGCGCTCATCGACATTTCGCCGCCCAGCTCGTGCAGCTCGTCGAGATAATGGCCGAGCGCGCAGGCGCTTTGCAGCCGCACCGCCTCCTTCAGCACTTCGGCGGTGACGTAGGGGTTGCCGTCGCGGTCGCTGCCGATCCACGAGCCGATGCGCAGGAACGAGGCGATGCGGCCGCCCGCGTCCGCCGGCGCCTGGCGCGCCAGTTCGTCTTCGATTGCGCCGTAGATGCGCGGCAGCTCGCGAAAAAACGTGTAGTGGTAGTAGGACAAGCCGTTGGCGACTTCGTCGATCACCCTCAATCGCGTCTGCCGCAACATGTTGGTGCGCCACAGGATGAGGATGGCGCGCCGCAATTGCTCCTCGACGCGCATGAGTTCGACCTCGTCGCCCGCGTCGCGCTGGCGCGCGTCGAGCAGCGCGGCGATTTCCAATTCGCGCATCAGCGTGCTCTTGCGCCGGACTTCGGTCGGATGGGCGGTGAGCACCGGGCTGACCAGCGCATGGTCGAAGAACGCGCGCAGCGCGCGAGCGTCGACGCCGGCGTCGGCGGCGCGCTTGAAGGCGTAGGCCAGCGCGCCCGGACGCGGCTCCGATTTCATCCGCACGTGGGCGCGGTTGCGGCGGATGTGGTGCTGGTCCTCGGCGATGTTGGCGAGATGCGAGAAATAGCTGAAGGCGCGAACGATGCTCAGCGTCTGGTCGGCGTCGAGGCTGTCAAGCGTCGCCTCCAGCTCGCGCCGCGCGCCGATCTCGTTGTCGCGGTGGAAGCGGATCGAGGCCTGGCGAATGCGCTCGACGATGGCGTAGACCTCGCCGCCCTCCTGCTCGCGCACGGTGTCGCCGAGCAGGCGCCCGAGCAGGCGGATGTCGGCGCGCAGCGGCGCGTCCTTTTCCGCTTCGGCTTCGGCCGCTTCGCGCGCCTCGGCGCGTTCTTTGACGATGGCGATCGACATAGGCGGGGCCCCGAACGGCCGGACGGGCCGGCGTGAACTGACCTTTCCTCATGTTGCAGCGCATCAATGCGCGACGCAAGGGAATTGCGCTATCCGTTCGACGCAAGCGCCGCGCCAAGGCGTGCGCGCAAGGCCGCGGGGTCCTTGAGCGCGCATTCGAAGACCACCACTGCTCGCCAGCCCATCGCCTCCAGCGCCGCGACGTTCTTCACGTCGCGCGCACGGTTGCGCGCGATCTTCCGCCGCCAGTAGTCGGCGTTGTCCTTGGGGCTGCGCGCGCCGCGCGGGCAATCGTGGCCGTGCCAGAAGCAGCCGTGAACGAAAATCGCCAGCCGCCGGCCGACATAGACAACGTCGGGCTTGCCCGGCAGATCGGCGCGGTGGAGGCGATAGCCGGGGGCGAGCGACCGCAGCATCGCGCGCACCGCCAGCTCCGGACCGGTGTCGCGCGATTTCACCGCGCGCATGACGGCGGAGCGCTCAGGCGAGGGTTTGCGCGGCGCCTTCATGCGCGGCGGGCGCGCCGAGGCTGGCGCGCGGCTTCGCTCTGCGCCGCGAGCAGCGGCAGCAGCAGATGGTCGCTTAAGTAACGCACCACCGGCGCCACGACGCCATCGCCGACCAAGCGATAGGCGTCGTTGCGTCGTTGGGGCAGCCGGTAGCTCTCCGGCAGTCCCATCAGTCGCGCCGCTTCGCGCGCGCCGATCAGGCGCGAGCGCGTCGCTTCGCCCTCGACTTCGATCAGGAATTGCCGGCTGGAGCCGCCGGCGGGCGTGCGCAGGCAGCCCGCCAGGCCGTCGAAGCGCGCCTCGGCGCGAACGCGCGTCCCGCCGGCGCCGTCGGGGCGCGTTCGCCGGAACAGGGCGCCGACCTGGCGCGAGCCGCGCGCGCGCGCCGCCGCCAGTTCGCGTAAGGACGCCTTCGACATCGCGGCGACGAGGGCGCGGGTCTGATCGCCGTCGTGCCAGGGCGCGTCTTCCGGCTCATCGTCGAGGCAGTCGATGAGCGAAAGATTGGCGCGCGGCGGTTCGGGCAGGCACCACCATACCCACCTCTCGGCGAGCGTCGGCGGCAGGCTAGCGGCGGCGCGGCGCAACGCTGGCGCGGCGAAGGGCGCACTCGGCGCCGGCGCGCTCAAATCCTCGGGCGGAGAAAAATCGTCGCTGAGCGCGACGACGAACAATCGTGGGCGCGATTGCGGCACGAAGCGCGCCGCGTCGATCGTCAGCGCGCCGAAGCAATAGCTGAGGCCGCCGAGCGCGCGGCACAGCGCGGCGAAGTCGGCGCCGCCCTTCGAGGTCAGCGCGCCGAGCACGTTTTCGAGGACGATGATTTTCGGCGCGCGCGCCTCGCGCCTGAGATCGCGCATCAACGCGTGAAAGCCCCAGAACGCGCCGGAGCGCGCCCCCGAAAGCCCCGCGCCCGCGCCGGCGAGCGACAGATCCTGGCAGGGAAAGGACGCCCAGGCGAGATCGGCGCGCCCGGGCAGATCGGCGCCGGTCAGCGCGGCGACGTCGCCGCCTCTGAGGTCGCCCTCGCCCCAATTGTCGGCGTAGCTGATCGCCTTGCGCGGGTCGAAGTCGTTGGCGAACAGACAGCGCCAGGCCGCGCCGAGCCCGACGCGCGCCATGCCGCCGCCGCAGAAGAATTCGTAGAAGCCGGGTTGGGGGGAAGTCGGCGATTCGCTCACAGGGGGAGAATAAAGCATTTTTGGGCGCGCGCCCGTCTCGCCTTGACGGCCGGCCGGAGTTTCCCGCTTATGCCGGCATGAGCGAATTCGCCTTTCCCTTCCCCGTGCTCGTCGGCGACGTCGGCGGCACCAATGCGCGGTTCGCGCTTCAGGCCGCCCCCGACGCGCCGCTCGGCGCGGCCGCCCATCTCAAGACCAAGGATTATCCCGGCCTGGTCGAGGCGATCGAAGCGGCGATCCCCGGATTCGGCGGACGGCCGCGTTCGGTCGTCGTCTGCGGCGCCGGGCCGGTCGTCGGGCGCTCCCTCAAGCTCACCAACGCGCCCTGGCTGATCGACGGCCCCGAGGCGGCGCGCCGACTCGGCCTCGGCCAAGGCCTGCTGTTCAACGATTTCGAGGCGCAGGCGCTGTCGCTGCCCGCGATCCCAAGGGAATGGACGCGCGCGATCGGGCCGGCGCCCTTCGGCGCGCGCGGACCCCAGGTCGTGCTCGGGCCCGGCACCGGCCTCGGCGTCGGCGCCCTCATCGAAGCGGGCGGGCGCCATACGCCGCTCGCCTCGGAGGCGTGCCACATCGACTTCGGTCCCGTCGGCGACGAAGAGGCGGCGTTGTGGCCGCATCTCGAACGGGTCTACGGCCGCGTGACCACCGAAAGCGTGCTCGCCGGCCCCGGCCTCGTTCGCGTGCACGCCGCGCGCGTCGCCGCGCTCGGGGCGCCGAAGCCCGCGCTCGACGCGCCGGCGCTGGTCGCCGCGGCGCTGGCGAAGCGCGACGGCGAGGAGGCGGCGAGCCTGAGGCTCTACTGGCGCATCGTCGCGCGTTTTTCCGGCGACATGGGCGTCGCCTTCGTCGCCACCGGCGGCGTCACGCTCTCCGGCGGCGTGCTGCCGCGCATCGTCGCATTCCTCGATGATGCGGCGTTCCGGCGCGCCTTTGAAGCCAAGGCGCCGGTCGAGGCGTTGGCGCGCGCCATCCCGACGCGACTGGTGACGCACGCCGACGGCGTGCTCGTCGGCATGGCCGCGATCGCCGCCGCGCCGCGGCTCTACGCCGTCGACTTCGCCGCGCGCGGTTGGGTGTAGGGAAAAGTCGAAGTCGCGCCGCCGCCCCGCTTTCGCCGCTTTCTTGCGGCGCTGTCGCGCCGACGCGAGTTGTTGTAATATCGCCGGCTTCACCAATGCGGGATTGTCAACGATGACGAGGCGTTACGCCAAGATGCTCGTTCTGGGGCTGGCGCTCGGCGGCGCTGCGTGGGCCGCCCCCTCCTTCGCGCAGCAGAGCTGCGGCGAAGATTTGCAAAAGCTCGCGCAACGGCGCGAGGCGGAACTGACGACCATCAATGATCTGGTCAAGAGCGCGCACGGCAAGCAAATCGATCCGACGGTGTTCTGCGCCAAGTCGGCCGGGCTCAACGCCGCGGAAACCGCGATGATCGCCTACATGGAGAAGAACAAGGACTGGTGCCAGATTCCCGACGAGGCGCTCGCCCAGCTCAAGGCCAACCACGCCAGGAGCGTCGCCTTCTCCGGCAAGGCCTGCGCGGTGGCCGCGCAAATCAAGAAGATGAAGGAGCAGCAGGCGGCGGGCGGCGGCCCGCAGGCCCAGCGTCTGCCGACCGGCCCGCTTTGAACCTCGAGGCTTCTCGGCCGGGCGCGCTGCCCGACGCGCGCGCCAAGAGCCTCGTGCTGCGGCTGACGCCGGACTTCGCCTTGCCTTTCGTGCAGTTGGCCCGGCTCGATCGTCCCGCCGGCTGGCAGTTGCTGCTCGCGCCGTGCTGGCAATCGACGGCGCTGGCGGGTCTGGCGGCCCATCGCGGGCCGAGCCTCTGGCATCTCGCGCTGTTCCTCGTCGGCGCGATCGCGATGCGTGGCGCCGGCTGCACCTACAACGACATCCTCGATCGCAAGCTCGACGCCGGCGTCGAGCGCACCAAGGGGCGCCCGCTGCCCTCGGGCCGCGTCTCCGTCGGCGCCGCCGTGGTCTTTCTCGTCGCGCAGGCGCTGGTCGGCCTCGCCGTGCTCGTCTCGTTCAACGCGTTTTCGATGGCGCTCGGCCTCGCCTCGCTGGCGATCGTGGCCGTCTATCCCCTGATGAAGCGCGTCACTTCGTGGCCGCAGGCGGTGCTCGGCCTCGCCTTTTCCTGGGGCGCGCTGATGGGCTGGGCGGCGACCTTCGGCGCGCTCGCGCCGCCCGCGCTGCTGCTATACGCCTCGGCGTTTTGCTGGACGATCGGCTACGACACGATCTACGCGCTGCAAGACGCGCGCGACGACGCCGTCGTCGGCATCAAGTCGACGGCGCGGCTGTTCGGCGCCCAGGCGCGGCTCGGCGTCGGCTTGTTCTATCTCCTCTCCGCGTTGTTCGCCCAGGGGGCGCTGCTGACGGTCGGCTCGGGCTTCCTGGCCGAATTCGGCTGGGCGGGCTATTGCGCGCATCTCCTGTGGCAAGTCGCGAGGATCGAGGGCGCAAGCCCTGAGACGGCGCTGAAATTGTTCCGCTCCAATCGCGACGCCGGGCTGATCCTCTTTCTTGGGATCGCGCTGGAGGGATGGCTGCGCGGCGCGCCGTTCTGAGCCGGCGGCGATCGTCAGCGACGCGGGATGGCGACCTTGTGCCGCGCCGTCGGGATCAGCCGCCGCGCGCGCTCGACCAGCGCCATGTCGAGCCGCGTCGAGACGAGGCCGACGCCGTCGGAGGCCATGGCGACGACATGGCCCCAGGGATCGGCGACCAGCGAATGGCCGTAAGTCTGGCGCTGTTCGTTGCCGACCATGAAAGAGCCGGTCTGCGCGCTGGCGCAGACGTACGCCTGCGTTTCGATCGCGCGCGCGCGCAGCAGCGTCTCCCAATGGTCCTTGCCGGTCTGCAGGGTGAACGCGGCGGGCAGCGCAATGACCTGCGCGCCCTTTTCGACGAGCGCCTGGAAGAGGTCGGGAAAGCGCAGGTCGTAGCAGATCGAGCAGCCGACGGTGAACCCTTCGCAGTCGTACGCGACGACCTTGTCGCCCGCCTTCACCGTGGCGCTCTCCTTATACGAGGCGCCGTCCGGCGTCGTCACGTCGAAGAGATGAATCTTGCGGTAGCGCGCGATCTCTTCGCCATTGCGGTTGAACGCGACGGAGGTGTTGTGGATGCGCTCGTCGCCGGGGATTTTTTCCATGATCGAGCCGGCGTGGATGAAGAGGCGATGCTTGGCGGCGAGCTCCTGCGCCATTCGATATGCGGGGCCGCCGGGCAGAATTTCGGCGTTGGCCGCCTTGTCGCCCTTGGTGCCGCCCGCCCAGTCGAACTGTTCGGGCAGCAGCGCCCAGTCCGGCGCTTCCTCGGCGACCGCGCGCTCGATCAGCGCCCGCGCCGCGGCGATATTGGCGGGCTTGTCGCTGACGGAATTCATCTGGACGAGCGAGACTTTCATGGCGCACTGGACCTCAGGCGAAGCGCGCCACTGTCGCCGCTCCCGGCGCGGGCGTCAACTCCGTCTCACCGCCTGGCGAAGGCGGCGAAGGCCTGCAACTGCTTGGCGATGAATTCGCGCGTCGCCGCATCGGTCAATTCGCCGGTCTTTTCGTCGAACTTGCTTCGCGCCTGGGCGACCGTCACCTCGGGCTGGGCGAGAGCGCGCGCGTCGAGAAACACCAGGCTCTGGCGCAAGTGGTGTTGCGCGCGCACGCCGCCGAAAAGGCCGGGCGAAGCGCTTTGGATCGCCACGGGTTTGCCCGCGAACGGCTTGGTCGGCAGCCGTGAAAGCCAGTCGAGCGCGTTCTTCAACACGCCGGGGACCGAGTAATTGTATTCCGGCGTGACGATGATCACCCCGTCCGCCTTGGCGATCGCCTCCCCCATCGCGACGACCGCGCTCGGAAGACACTGCGCCTCGAGGTCCTGGTTGAACAGCGGAAACTCGCCGATCGAACCGAGCGGAACGATCGTGACTTCGCCCGGCGCGAGCGCCGGCAGCGCGCGGGCGATCGCGGCGTTGAACGAGCCGCGGCGCAGGCTGCCGACCAGGACGACGAAACGCAGCGGCTTGTCGACGGGCATCGGCTCTCTCCCGAGATCGAACGTCTTGATGCGGCGGACTAGGCGCGAGTCCGAACATAGTTACGCGCGCGCCTCGAATGGCGCAACGCCGTAAGCTCGGCGGCCGGCGGGCGAGGGGCCGCGCGCGGCCTTGCCAAACAGCGCAAAAACCGGCAGGTGCGCGGGCGAGGCCGTCGCCGAGGAGCCGAGCGCCAATGATCGTCGTCCATCATCTCGACCATTCCCGCTCGCAGCGCGTGCTGTGGCTGCTCGAGGAGCTCGGCCTCGATTACGAAATCCGGCGCTACGCGCGCGATCCCGAGACGATGTTGGCGCCGGCCGCGCTGATGGACGTCCATCCGCTCGGCAAGTCTCCGGTGATCGTCGACGGGGACAAGACGCTCGCCGAGTCGGGCGCGATCCTGGAATATCTCGTCGACGCCTACGGCGCCGGCCGCTTTGCCCCGCCGCCCGGCGCGCCGGATCGCCTGCGCTACACCTATTTCCTGCATTACGCGGAAGGCTCGCTGATGCCGCCGCTGGTGATGAAGTTCGTCTTCACGCGGCTGCCGCGCCGCGCGCCGTTTCTCGTCCGCCCGATCGCCGGCGCGATCGCCGCGAGGGCGCTCGCCTCCTACGTCGACCCGCAAATCGAGCGCCATCTCGATTTTCTCGAGGGCGAACTCGCCGATTGCCCCTGGTTCGCCGGCGACGCGTTCTCGGCCGCCGACGTTCAGATGAGCTATCCCCTGGAAGCGGCCGCCTTCCGCGCCGGACTCGACGCGCGCCGGCCGAAGCTCTGGGATTTCCTGCAACGCGTTCACGCGCGGCCCGCCTATGTGCGCGCGCTCGTCAAGGGCGGCCCGACGGCGTCGTGAAGCCGCCGACGTTGGCTAGGCCCGAGCGTTCGCCCAGTCTAGGCGCGATTCTGCGCCTGGGGGAGGAAGCATGTTCGCGCTGACCGATCTTTATTCCGTCGCCGGACGCACGGCGCTGGTCACCGGCGGGGCGACCGGGCTCGGCCGCATCTGCGCGGAGGCGCTGCTCGGCGCCGGCGCGCGCGTGCTGATCGCCTCGCGCAAGGGCGAGGCTTGCGAGGCGGCCGCGCGCGAAATGAGCGCGATCGGCCCTTGCGAGGGCTTCGCCGGCACGGTGGCGAGCGAGGCGGGCGTCGCGGCGCTCGCCGCCGAAGCGCGCCGGCGCACGAAAGAACTGCACATCCTCGTCAACAACGCGGGCGTCAGTTGGGGCGAGCCGTTCGAGGCCTTCGCCTGGAAGGGCTGGGAGCGCGTGATGGCGGTCAACGTCGCGGGACTGTTCACGCTGACGCGCGACCTCATGCCGATGATCGCGGCCGCCGGCACGGCCGACCGCCCGGCGACGATCGTCAACATCGGCTCGGTGATGGGGACGGTGACGCAGGCCGAGGACGCTTATTCCTATTCGGCCGCCAAGGCCGCCGTGCATCACCTCACGCGCATTCTGGCGGCCGAATTCGCCGCGCGCTGCGTCACCGTCAACGCCATCGCGCCGGGGCCGTTCCGCTCGCGAATGACGGCTTACGCGATCGACGACGAAGCGGGCGCGGCGCGGGCGGCCGCCGCCGTGCCGATGGGCCGGATCGGGCGACCGGAGGACATCGCCGGCGCGTTGCTGTTTCTGACCGGGCGCGGCGGCGCCTACACCAGCGGCGCGATCGTGCCGGTCGACGGCGCGCTCAGCGTTTCGGCGCCGGCGCCGATGTTCGGAGGGCGCACGTGAGACGCGATCCCGCCAAGCCGAGACTTTCCATCGACGAATTGGCCGCGCGCGTCGGCGGCGAAGCTTTCGTTTTGCGCTGGTTCCTCATCGATCAGCCGCGCATCGACGCCTTCGCGGAGGTCACCGAGGACCGGCAGTTCATCCACGTCGACCCCGCGGCGGCGCGCGCGACGCCGTTCGGCGGGCCGATCGCCCACGGCTTCCTGACGCTGGCGATGCTGTCGGTTTTTGCTGAGGACGCGCTGCCCGAGATTCTGGGCCGTGCGATGGCCGTCAACTACGGCTTCGACCGCGTTCGCTTCCTCGCGCCGGTCCCGGCCGGGGCGCTCGTTCGCGGCCGCTTCAAGCTCGTCGGCGCGACGCGGCGCTCGACGCGCGAGTGGCTGACGAACTACGAGGCGACCGTCGAAATCGAGGGCGCCGAAAAGCCGGCGCTCGCGGCGCAGTGGCTGATGCTGGTCGTGATGGCCGGGTAGGGGGCGTCACGCGAACCTCACCGCCGCGCGTTCGGCGGGCTCCTTTAGCTGTTCCTCCCCCGTCGCGCGTCGCGATCTTGCCGCGGCGGCGCGACGGTTCCGCCCAAGGCGCCAGCGCGGCGTCTGCGCATATCCTGAAAAGCGGAGATGAGCGATTGTGCGCGTTAGCCGTCCACACTTGCGCGGCGAGCGACAATGCTTCCCCTTCCGGCGATTCCAAGGATGAAATACAATTGATTAACCTTCATCGATTACGATTTTAGAACGCGCGTCTGGCCGGGCAAGTCCGGGAGTGGGACCCAGGGCTGTTCAGTTCTGCGGACATTGAAGGGCCGTTGGCGATTCCCAACGGCGAGAATGTGTGAATCTATCGGCGACAACCCGAATCGGAGGTTGTTGCATGCAGGCCTCACTGTTGGAGATTTTGCGTTCGATCCCGGACCGTCGTCGCGCCGAAGGCAAGCGGTTCGATCTGGCGACAGTGTTGCTCTACGCCATTCTCGGCATGGTTGCGGGGGCCAATTCCTACCGGCAAATCCATGAGTTCATTCGCGTGCATTTGCAGCGACTGAACGAAGCGTTTGGCCTGCGTCTGCCCGGTTCG
>Ga0326728_10008204_pt1 | contig 26110 bp, 22 predicted proteins | sample MB3enrmetagenome_FD_207602 | JGI IMG/M metagenome (GOLD analysis project Ga0326728, IMG submission 207602) | Lab enriched peat soil microbial communities from McLean, Ithaca, NY, United States - MB31MN | ecosystem: Environmental > Terrestrial > Soil > Wetlands > Peat | place: USA: New York... | reverse complement strand
GCATCCGATTCATCCGCAATAAGCTGGGTGCCCGGGACTCCTCCGGCCGCGGCAAGCCCGTTGCCGTAAAGGGCTCCGAATTCGATGTGCCCCTGGATACCCTAATCGTCGCGATCAGTGAGGAACCGGACACGACGGGCCTGGAGGGTATCGGACTGACATCGTGGGGGACGGTCACGATCAACGAAGAGTCCTTCATCACCGACAGGGCCGGCGTTTTTGCAGCCGGCGACGTCGTGAGCGGACCAAATACGGTGATCGAAGCCATTGCCGCAGGGAAGAAGGCGGCCGTGATGATCGACCGTTACGTAACCGGCAAGCTGATGAAGCTTCTGCCGAAGGTAAAACTCCCGTCCGTTTACGTGGAGCCCGTGAAAGCGGACGACGACGAACCTGAAAATGTTGTCCGGATGGAACTGCCGCTGCTGACGGTTGAGCAACGGAAGGGATGTTTCCTGGAAGTGGAGTTGTGCCCGGACGAGCAGCAGGTTCGCACGGAGGCACGGCGGTGCGCGCGCTGCGATCTGGACTTTACACAACCGCATTAAGAACCCTTAGAGTCCGATGGATTGAGGTGAACTATGATTGAGATGAGAGTGGACGGCCGGACTATCGAGGCCAAGGAAGGAGAGACGATCCTCTCGGCTCTGAAACGGGAAGGGATTCACGTCCCGACCCTGTGCCACCTGGAAGGATTGCTCCCGAGCGGCGCCTGCCGGATGTGCGTTGTGGAGATGGAAGGCGCGGGAAATTTCGTAACCGCATGTTCCTTTCCTGTAGCGGCGGGAATGAAAATCCTGACACGGTCTCCGAAGGTGCTGGATGCCCGCCGAACGATTGTGGAACTGCTATTGAGCAATCACCCGGATGACTGCCTTTACTGCGCCCGGAGCGGGAAATGCGATTTGCAGAACCTGTCGCAATCCATGGGAATTCGCAAACGATCCCACCAGGGCAAACCTGTTTTCAGGGAAAAAGACGTTGCCGGCCCGATCGTTCGCGATCCGGAAAAGTGTATTCTCTGCGGCCGCTGCGTGAGGATCTGCGAAGAGATCCAGGGAATCGGAGCAATCGATTTCGTGAGCCGCGGATGCAGGTCGTACATCGGCACTGCCTTCGACCAGGGCTTGAACGTTTCAAGCTGCATCAACTGCGGCCAATGCATTGTGGGTTGCCCTACCGGTGCCCTCACAGAGCACTCGTATCTGGACGAGGTCATGGCGGCGCTGGCCGACCCGGAGAAACTGGTTGTCGTGCAGCACGCGCCCTCCGTGTCGGTAACTCTCGCTGAAGAGTTTGGAGCCGAAGCCGGGCAGGATGTAGACGGCAAAATGGTCGCAGCGCTGCGTCGAGTGGGATTCGATCGTGTCTTTGATACCTCGTTCACCGCCGATCTGACCATCATGGAAGAGGCGTCGGAACTGGCCCATCGCATCGCCTCGGGTGGCACCCTGCCGATGTTCACCAGCTGTTCTCCCGGCTGGATCAAGTTCGTGGAGCAATTCTACCCGCAATTCATTCCGAACCTGTCGACCTGCAAGAGCCCGCAGCAGATGATGGGTGCAATCATCAAGAGCTACTTTGCAGAGCGTGAGTCCATCGATCCGAAGCGGATTGTCAGCGTCTCCATTATGCCCTGCACGGCCAAGAAATTTGAATGCGGCCGGCCGGAGATGGCACCGGAGCACGTCCCGGACGTGGACTATGTATTGACAACCCGGGAATTGGGGCAATTGCTTCGCACATTTGGAGTTGACCTTCTCGCAATGACTCCGGAATCGGCGGACACCCCTTTCGGGGAACGGTCCTCGGCCGGAAAAATCTTTGGCGCAAGCGGTGGGGTCATGGAAGCCGCCGTGCGCACCGCCTGCTATCTCCTGACTGGCCAGGAACTGGCCAAGCCGGAATTGCAGCCACTGCGAGGAATGAAGAGCGCAAAGGAACTCCATACCCGGATCGGGAATCTGGAAGTTGGCGCCGCTGTCGTCAGCGGTCTCGCCAATGCACGCAAGCTCTTGGAAGAAATTCAGGCGGGCCGCAAAGATCTTCAGTTTATCGAGGTGATGACCTGTCCGGGCGGCTGCATCAATGGAGGCGGACAACCCATCGGGGCGAACATCAATGCAGCCCGGGCACGAATGCAGGCGCTCTACAAGATCGATCAAGGCGAGAAATTGCGCACCAGCCACAGGAATCCCTGGGTTACGCGGCTCTACGAAGAGTTTCTCGGGAAGCCGCTCGGAGAAAAAAGCCACCACCTGCTTCATACCCATTACGATCACCGTGAGGTTCTATAGCGATCATGGAACGGGTTAGGGTCCGTCAACGGATGACTGCTGCCTCTGGCTGCCGGCCCCACGCCTGTCGGAAAGCAGGAGTGCTGTCCGGAGATGGAGTGCGGCGACCGGCCGGTTAGGAGTCCCATGCAGAGTTTCCTGCAGGTTATCCCATCGGAAGCTGGGTCCTGCCGGTAACCGGCCCGTCGTTCGCCGACGAATTTAAGGGAGCTGACGAAGTGAAAAAGAAAATTCTGGTAGTGGATGATGATTTGGATCTCCTCGAGCAGATGACGGCGATCCTCACGGCTGCAGGATACGAGGTCGTTAGCGCCGACAGCCAAGCGGCGGCCGAGGAAACGATTCTTAAGACCAAGGCCGATTTGGCGATCCTTGACCTGATGATGGAGGAGAAAGATTCCGGTTTTGTACTCAGCTACCAGCTCAAGAAGCTGTTCCCGGAGATGCCGGTGATTCTTCTGACGGCCGTCGCAGGAGCGACCGGCCTGTCGTTTGCCACCGAGCAGGCGGACGCACGATCCTGGATGAAGGTGGACAAATTGTTGGATAAGCCCGTTCGGCCGGAACAGTTGAGGGCCGAAGTCCAGCGTCTTCTGGGAGAGGCGCCTGAGCACTCACCCGAACAACACCGGTAGAACCGAAGGATGACGATGCAAGGTGCGTGTTTCGTTCAAACGATCAAAGAGCGATGCCGGGTCTGCTACACGTGCGTGCGGGAATGCCCAGCCAAGGCGATCGGGATTTCCGACGGCCAAGCCCGTGTAATTCCGGAACGTTGCATCGGTTGCGGCAATTGCGCGCGCGTGTGCAGCCAGGGAGCGAAAAAGGTCCTGGATGGAACTCGCGAAGTCTCGCGTCTCATCAAGGAGGGCGCAAAGATTGCCGCCCTTATAGCCCCCAGTTTCCCTGCAGAATTTGAGGAATGCGAATATCTGAAGGTCGTCGGCATGATCCGGGCGCTCGGATTTCATTTCGTTCACGAAGTCGGATTTGCGGCCGACCTTGTTGCCCGGCGTTATCGGGAGCTTCTCGACAGCAATCAGGAAGCAAACTACATTGCCACAACCTGTCCTGCTCTCGTCGGCTACGTGGAACGGTACTATCCCGAACTGGCGCCAAGGCTTGCCCCGGTTATCTCCCCAATGGTGGCGGCTGCCCGAATCCTGCGCAAAGTCCATGGCCCGGACGTGCAGTTTGTGTTTATCGGACCATGCATTGCCAAAAAAGGAGAGGCTGCCAGCGAAGCCCTGGAGGGAGAGGTCGCAGCCGTTTTGACGTTCTCGGAGCTTCGCCAGATGCTCGCGGAGGCCGGAATTCAGCCGGAATCTGTCGAGCCCGGCGACTTCGACCCTCCCTGGAGCGGCCCGGGGGGATTGTTCCCGATCAGCCGCGGTCTGTTGCACGCTGCCCAGATCAGCGAGGATCTGATGGATGGCCAGGTACTGGCAACCGACGGCCGGACCAACTTTGTCGAAGCCATTCAGGCGGTGGAATCGAATAGCCTGAACGTGCGCCTGCTGGAAGTCCTGTGCTGCAACGGATGCATCATGGGCGCCGGTATGACGACAAACACCACGCTATTCCGGCGGCGCAGCCTCGTCAGGCAATATGTGCAGAAGCATTGGGCGGCATCCCGAAAGGAACAATGGCAGCTTGATATCGACCGGTTTTCCGATGTGGACCTTTCGCGCGGATTCCGCATCTACGATCAGCGCGTGGCGCAACCTTCACGCGAAGAAGTCACCTCCATTCTCGCCCGTATGGGGAAAGTGAAGCCGGAGGACGAACTTAACTGCGGGGCGTGCGGCTACGATTCGTGCGTCCAGCACGCCATCGCCATTCATCGCCGTCTGGCCGAGACGGAGATGTGTCTCCCCTACACCATTGACAAGCTGCGTCACACGGTCAAAGAACTGGCGGTTTCACATCAAGAACTGGTCAATACTCAGGAAGCGCTGATGCACTCCGAAAGGCTCGCAAGCATGGGACAACTGGCCGCGGGTGTTGCGCATGAAGTCAACAACCCTCTCGGGATTGTCCTCATGCATTCCTATATGCTGCTCGAGCAGGCCGAGCAATTCCCGGAGTGGCGCGAAGACCTCCAGATGATCGTGGAGCAAGCAGATCGCTGCAAAAAGATCGTGCTCCGGCTGCTTCATTTTGCACGACAGAACAAAGCCGTATTTCGGAGCGTGGATCTTTGCGACCTCATGCAACACGCCGTCATATCGTATCCTTTCCCTTCCAACGTGGCCGCGGAAGTGGAACCCCGGATTGACGACCCGACCGCCGATCTGGATCCTGACCAGATAAATCAAGTCGTTACGAATCTGTTCAGCAACGCCTGCGACGCCATGCCGGAAGGGGGCTCCCTGGCGGTTCAAATCGGAGGAAACGAAACCCATGTCTGGTTTTCGATCAAAGACTCCGGGGTGGGGATTACCAAAGAGAATCTCGGCAAGATTTTTGAGCCGTTCTTTACGACCAAGCAGATCGGGAAAGGAACGGGGCTGGGACTGGCGGTCACTTATGGAATCGTCAAAATGCATCGCGGCGACATTAGTGTTGTATCGAATCATGATCCGGCAGTAGGTCCGACAGGCACCACATTCACGGTCAAGCTCCCGCGCAAGGCGCTGGATGAGTAGAACCGATAGACTTCGTAAAGGAGAGCGTTATGGCACACATTCTTTTGGTAGACGACGACCAGGATTTAGTAGAAATGAACAGAACCGTTCTGACTCAGCGCGGCCACAACGTGACCGTAGCTTACTCTGCCGCGGAAGCCAGGAAGGCAGCCGAGGCCGCTCTGCCTGATCTCGCAGTGCTTGACGTCATGATGGAAGACAAGACCGTGGGGTTCGACCTTGCCCGCCGGTTGCACGAAATGGAGCCAAAACTGCCGATGATCATGCTCACAGGCATCCGGAAAGATATGCAGCTGGGGTACAGCTTCGAGCCGGACGAAACCTGGCTGCCGGTCAGCAAGTTCATCGAAAAACCGGTCAATCCGCGCGTGCTTGCGGATGAGGTGCAGAAACTCCTGGCGGAAAAAGAATAGCGACGGAAGGTCAACGTGGATACCCTGCACATCCTGGTGGTAGACGACGAGTACGGCATGCGGCGGGGCGCCGATCACGCGCTTCGGGATATGGTTCTGAATTTGCCTGATATCAACGGCGAAGTCCGCTTCGCTATCAGGACTGCGGCGACCGGCAGGGAGCTGGAGGAGATCCTAAACGAGGGACAAACGGATATCCTCCTGCTTGACCATAAATTGCCGGATGCCGCCGGCCTCGACCTCCTGGACAGCATCGGGAAGCGTTCGCTGGATATGTTGACGATCATGATTACGGCTTACGCTTCACTGGAACATGCCGTGACAGCCACGCGCCGCGGAGCGTATGATTTTCTTGCAAAGCCGTTTACTCCGGAGGAACTGCGCGGTGCAGTACGGAAAGCCGCGCGCCATCTCATTCTGCAGAGGCAGGCACGCCGGCTCGCTGAAGAAAAACGGCAGGTGCGGTTCCAGTTCACGTCCGTTCTCGCGCACGAGATGAAGGCGCCTATCGCCGCCATTGAAGGTTACCTCCAGATGATACGGGAACGTTCCGTGGGCGACAGCCTGGACGCCTACGACCGGATGGTGGAGCGCTGCCTGATCCGAATTGAGGGAATGCGCAAACTCATTACGGATCTGCTGGACCTGACCGCAATTGAATCCGGGCAAAGGCAACGGACGCTTGCTTCAGTGGATATCGCCGAAGCGGCGCGGCAGTCTGTGGAGAACATCAGGGCCGAAGCCGAGCGGCGCGACATCCAAATCGACTTGACTGGACCGGCCGGTTTGACCATGGAAGCGGACCGGACCGAAATCGAAATGATTTTCAATAATCTTATCTCCAACGCAGTCAAATATAACCGCGATCACGGCCGGGTCACGGTTTCGACGAATGTGTCCGGCGACGAAATCAAGATTGAGGTGCAAGATACGGGAATCGGGATGACGCAGGAAGAATGCAAGCGGCTGTTCGTAGACTTCTCACGTATAAAAAATGAGAAGACGCGTCACATTCTGGGAAGCGGTCTGGGCCTGTCCACTCTCAAAAAACTGGTTGCGCTGTACGATGGTGAGATCACGGCCAGGAGCCAACCCGAGGTCGGTAGCACTTTTGCTGTACTTCTGCGCCGAAATCCCAAGTCCTCTGAACAGAATACGCAGGCGGAAAGCCGCACCGGATCGATTGCTTGAAGGCCATGAAGTATCCGGCTCCCGTCATGCAGCCGGAAAAAAGCAAGAAAGGGATGAGGTGAATAAAATGCCGGGACTACCGAAAATGGAAACGAATCCGGGAGCCGTCGATTTCATCGATGATCGAGCTCTGACGCGGTTGCTAATCGGCCCGCCTCCCGCAAACGGTGCTGTACGAGAAATCATCGCGAAGAGCTTGTCCAAAGAACCGCTCACCGTGGAGGAAACAGCCGCCCTCCTCCGGTCCGACGACCCCGAGCTGCTCGAAGAAATTTTCCAAGGGGCCCGGACCCTGAAACAGACTGTTTACGGCAACCGGATTGTGCTTTTTGCGCCGCTCTATGTCGGCAATGATTGCATCAACGATTGTTCCTACTGCGGCTTTCAGCGCAGCAACGAGCTTTCGGTGCGCCGAACCCTGACGCCGGAAGAATTGAGAAAGGAAGTGCTGACCCTGGAGGCGGCTGGACATAAGCGGCTGATCCTGGTTTTTGGAGAGCATCCCAGCTACGATGCATCCTTCATTGCCGAACAGGTGCGTACGGTATACAGCACCAAAAGCGGCCACGGCGAGATCCGCCGGGTCAATATCAATGCCGCACCGATGGATATCGAAGGCTACCGCACGATCAAGGCAGCTGGGATCGGCACTTACCAGATATTCCAGGAGACATACCACCACGAAACCTACGCCCGCGTGCATTCCCCCGAAACCCGGAAGGGAAACTATCTCTATCGACTGGATGGGTTGAGTCGCGCGCTTGAGGCCGGTTGCGACGATGTTGGCATTGGCGTGCTGTTCGGCCTGCACGACTGGCGTTTCGAAGTGCTGGGCCTCGTTGCGCATTCCATTCACCTGCGCAACCATTACGGGGTCGGGCCGCACACTATCAGCTTTCCGCGTCTCCGTCCTGCATGCGGAGTCGCATTCCCGGGCCTGGGTTCAGTCGCCGATTCGGATTTCAAACGCGTGATCGCCACTCTGCGCCTTGCCGTGCCTTACACCGGGCTCATTCTGACCGCACGTGAAAACGCGGAACTCCGTCGCGAACTCATGAGCTTCGGCGTTTCGCAAATCGATGCCGGAAGCCGGATTGAAATCGGCGGCTATACGGAAGATGGAGAATCGCAGATTACCGATCGCGAGCAATTTGAGCTGGGGGATACCCGGTCACTGGACAAGGTGATGCGCGAATTGCTCCACGACGGGTATCTTCCGAGTTTCTGCACCGCTTGCTACCGGCTCGGGCGGACGGGCGAGCATTTTATGGAGTTTGCCATTCCCGGATTTATCAAACGCTACTGCACTCCGAATGCTCTGACAACACTGACGGAATACCTGGCCGACTACGCTTCGGATGAAACCCGGAAGGCAGGCGAGGATCTGATCCGGAAGGAAATCGCCGCACTCGAGGCGGGCCCACTCAAAGACAAGCTCAAACAGCGGCTGCGACAGATCAGGGAAACCGAGGACCGGGATTTGTATTTTTAAACGTTCACGGGTTTGCGCGTTAGCGTGCAAAAGGGAAAAGGGCGGATGCAATCCTTTCGAACAGAGCATGATTTACTGGGAACACGCCAGGTACCTGCGGACGGGCTGTATGGTATCCATACGGTCCGAGCTCTGGAGAACTTTCCCCTTGCACTTCGCCCCGTAAACCCGGCCTTGATCCACGCCTACGGCGCCGTGAAACTCGCCTGTGCCCAGACCAACCACGAGCTGGGCTGGTGGGATGAGGAAAAGGCTGGTGCCATCGAAGCCTCATGCCTTGAGATGATGGAAGGCCGCCTCGACGCCTGCATCGTCGTAGATGCGCTTCAGGGCGGTGCCGGCACCTCCACCAACATGAATGTCAACGAGGTGCTCGCCAATCGCGCGTTGCAATTGCTGGGAAAGTCTCCAGGCGACTACCAGACGGTTCATCCGATTGATGATATCAACCGGCATCAATCCACAAACGACACCTATCCGACCGCTTTGAAAGTGGCGGCGATCCAGCTGCTGCGAATGCTGCAGTCCGAAGTGATCGGCCTTCTGGAAGAGTTCCAGCGCAAGGAACAGCAATTTGCCCGTATCGTAAAAGTGGGCAGGACGCAATTGCAGGATGCGGTGCTGGTCACGCTCGGCCTCGAGATGGGGGCTTATGCCGAAGCCTTTGCCCGGGACCGCTGGCGCATTTACAAATGCGAAGAACGCCTGCGAATCGTGAACCTGGGTGGAACAGCCATCGGCACAGGCATTTCCGCTCCCAGGCAGTACATATTCCGCACGGTCGAAAAGCTGCGCGACATCACTCGCCTGGGACTGGCGAGAGCTGAAAATCTCGTCGAATGCACCCAGAACGCGGATGTTTTTGTCGAGGTCAGCGGAATCCTGAAATCCTGTGCAACGAATCTGCTGAAGACCTCCACCGATCTGCGCCTGATGGCATCAGGCCCAGACGCCGGGTTTGGAGAGATCCGGCTGCCCGAACGCCAAGCCGGCTCGTCGATCATGCCCGGCAAGGTCAACCCTGTCATTCCCGAAGCTGTATCTCAAGCAGCCGTGCTTGTCATGAGTAATGACCAGGCAATCACCCAGGCTTGTGCCCTGGGCAACCTCGAATTGAACGCCTTTATGCCGTTGATTGCCGATCGGCTGCTCTCCAACATCGATCTGCTCTGTCATGCCTGCCGGATTTTCCGCACAAATTGCGTCGCCGGAATCGAAGCGGACGAATCCCGATGCCGGAGCCATGTCGAGGGAGCGACCGCACTGCTCACGGCCCTCGTCGAGTTGATCGGATATGAAAAGGCCCAGGAGATCGGCGCAACCGCGAGGTCAAAGGGGAAACGGATTCGCGAGGTTGCGATTTCCGAGGGATTTCTCTCGGCCGACGAGTTTGACCGGATGATCTCGCCTGAGAGCGTTTCCCGGCTGGGGTCACCCGCGGATGAGGAAACAGAATGAAAGACACACCCAAAGGGATGAGGCTGCACATCGGCCTGTTCGGACGGCGCAACGTGGGCAAATCCTCTCTGCTGAATGCATTGACTCGGCAGCAGGTTTCGATTGTTTCCGAGGTGCCGGGGACAACGACCGACCCGGTGGAAAAACCGATGGAGCTTCAACCCCTCGGACCGGTGCTGTTTATCGACACCGCCGGAATCGACGACGTGGGCGCGCTGGGCGAGATGAGGGCGGAGCGGACCAGACGCGTCTTTGAACGAACGGATCTGGGCGTCCTTGTGACCGACGGAGACTGCTGGGGGGAATTCGAGGAAGGAATCCTCTCGGAATTGACTGCGCGGAAAACCCCCGCGATCGTTGTCTTCAACAAAGTAGATATCGCCCGTCCCAATGAGAAATGTCTGCTGGGTCTTCAATCGCGTCATCTCCGGACAGTGCAGACGGTGGCCAGCGACGGACGTGGCATGCTCGACCTGCGGGAAGCTTTGATACGCTCTGCTCCTGAAAATTTCGTAGATTCCCCGCCGGTGCTGGGCGATTTGATCGACCCGGGAGAATTGGTCGTGCTCGTTGTTCCGATCGATTTGGAAGCCCCGCGCGGAAGATTGATCTTGCCTCAGGTGCAATCCATCCGCGACGTTTTGGATCACGATTCCTACTGCATGGTCGTCAAAGAGCGAGAACTGAGGGACGCGCTCTCACGGCTCAAGCAACCGCCGGCGCTGGTTGTCACCGATTCCCAGGCATTCCTGCGCGTCGCCGGGGATACTCCAAGCCAAGTGCCGATGACCTCGTTCTCGATTCTCTTCGCACGCTTAAAAGGGGACTTAAGGGAATTCGTCCGAGGAGTCAAAGCCGTGGACAAGCTCAAAGCCGGGGATCGTGTCCTCGTTCTGGAGGCCTGCGCACACCATCCGATTGGAGAGGACATCGGCCGGGTCAAGATCCCGCGCTGGGTGCGTCAATACACCGGGGTGGAACTGGAATTTGTCCACCTGCAGGGGCACGATTTTCCGCAGGACCTCAGCCCTTATCAACTGGTGATCCACTGCGGTTCCTGCATGCTGAACCGACGCGAGGTGATTTCGAGAATTCTGCGCTGCCGGGAAGCAGGCATTCCGATTACCAATTACGGCGTGGCGATCACCTATTCTCTCGGGGTCCTCGATCGCGCCCTTTCACCTTTCACCGGACTATTCAATACGACTGCCGGGCCGCAGCTCAGGGATTGTGCGGGCCATGAGAAGTCCTCCTGGCCCAGGTTTTAACACAAAGATGAATAAAAAGCACTTAAGTGAACAGTGTTCGGGCTAGAAACGTGAGTTGCAAAATAAAAACGCAACGGATTTCACAGATTCCGTTTATCGAGATCTGTGGAATCCTGGTGTTTTTGTCTCTTAAGGTTGGGAAACATGGGCCTTTGAGTATCATAGATGAATAGAATTGGAGTTGTATATGGACACTAAAAATGTGCTTCTTGTAGACGATGATGTGGATCTGATTGAAATCAACAAAATGGCTCTTGAGAAGGCGGGTTTTAAGGTATTAACGGCGGCAAATAGCATTGAAGCCATGAACATCGCCACTGCGAATGAAATCGATGCGGCAGTCCTGGATGTCATGATGGACACTCCGACGGAAGGATTCTCGCTTGCCCGCGAGATGAGGCAGAACGAGAAGACCAAGAACATCCCTTTGCTCATGCTTACGTCAGTCAACACTCAAAATGAGGCCATTGGATCGTTCGTGCGTTTTTCAGACCGGGATCGCGACAAAACCTGGCTCCCGGTGGATCGATTCATGGACAAGCCCGTTAAAGCCGAAGAACTGGTTTCTGCAGTTCGAACGCTCGCCCGCGCGTGGTCTTTTTCGCGTTAGGAATTTGGAAATTGGGGCAGCCAAATCAATATAAGCTATGGCGTTTCTGTCTTTCGGGAATGACGCGCATTTTGATTGCACCCGCACATGAGACCCCATGTGACTTTTTACAAATAATGGTGCACCAAAAAGGGTTGCCTTGCAGGAATTGAAGGCGGCAGCTTCTTTATGTTTGAGCTCCGAAAACATCCGGAGTGAAATGATTCATTGAAACGGGCCGTTCTCTGCAGAAGACAACGCCTCCCGTTAAGGTATGGTTCATGAGCACGACCCACCCGTCACACGCCCCATCCGGCGAATCAATTTCGTTCCAGATTCAAGATGCCACGGGGCTCGATCCGGCGAAATGCTATCAATGCGGGAAATGCACCGCCGGCTGTCCGATGGCGTCCGAAATGGATTTAAAAACACACGAAATCATCCGGCTGTTGCAGCTTGATGTTCGGGAACGGCTGCTTAAGGCAGAATCCATCTGGATGTGCCTGACATGCGAAACCTGCACGGCGCGATGTCCGAATGCATTCGATCCTGCAGCCGCGATTGATGCTTTGCGGGAAATTGCCATCAAGGAATTTCCGAATATCGTTCCGAAGAACATTGCCGCATTTCATACTGCATTTCTCAACCAGATCCGAACGCACGGCCGCGTTTTCGAATTCGGTCTTGTTGCTTCCTATAAGTTGCGCAGTGGAGCTCTTCTCGCGGACGTCGATTCCGTTCCGGGAATGCTGGCTCGGGGAAAGCTCTCGCTGACGCCCAAGCGTATCCAGGGAATACGGGAAATACAGACTATATTCGACGGGTGCACGACGAGGAAATCACGATGAAGTTGGGTTACTTTCCCGGTTGTTCGCTTCATGCGACAGCGCGCGAGTATGAAGAAAGTTTGAGCGTCGTATTGCCGGCTCTCGACATAAAGCTTGAAGAAGTGCAAGATTGGGCTTGTTGCGGCGCAACTTCGGCGCATGCGACCAGCCACACGCTCAGCGTCGCGCTTCCGGCGCGCACACTAATGCAGGCGGAAAAACAGAATTTGGCCCAAATTTTCGCTCCGTGTGCCGCCTGTTATAACAGGCTTGCGGCCGCCCAATATGCCCTCGCGCATGATGAGAGGATCTCCTCGCAGGTGGAATCGCTCCTCGGACACTCTTTCGAGCATCCCATAAAAATTCTGAGCATCGCTCAACTATTGAACGGTTTGACCGAGGAGATTCGCAAAAGCGCAAAAAATCCTCTCAAGGGCGTTAAAGTGGCCTGCTATTATGGCTGTCTGCTAGTCCGGCCTCCGGAGATCTGCAAGTTCGACGACCCTGAAGCCCCGAGCTCTTTGGAGAACATAGTCAACGCCACGGGCGCCACACCTGTCCAGTGGGATATGGCTTTGGAATGTTGCGGGGGCGGATTCTCGTTATCGCGCACAGCATCGGTCGTACGGCTCAGCCGTGCGATTCTCCGATCGGCCAGAGGCGCTGGCGCCCAGGCTCTGGCCGTCGCGTGTCCGATGTGCCATTCGAACCTGGATTTCCGGCAGCGAGCTATTAACCGGCTTGGCGCAGACGGAGCGCCAATGCCTATCTTGTTTATCAGCCAATTGGTAGGGTTGAGCCTTGGATTGAATTCAGTTCAACTTGGGTTGGACCGGCATTTTGTGAATCCCCAGCCCTTTCTCGAACGAATCAACGCAACATCATTATTACAGCCAGAGCATAGGGAGCAAGCCTGATGTCCCGGATTGGTGTATTCATTTGCCATTGCGGCGAAAATATAGGCAGAACAGTGGATTGCGCCCGTGTGGCGAAAAGTTTGAGTGAACTGCCGGGCGTCGTTCACTCGATCGATTACAAATATATGTGTTCGGATCCCGGACAAGCGCTCATCAAACAGGCCATACGGGAGAAACAACTGGACGGAGTGGTTGTTGGCGCCTGTTCTCCCCATATGCATGAAAAAACCTTCCGTAAAGCTGCGGCAACGGCTGGCTTGAATCCGTTTTTGTGCGAGATGGCGAACCTGCGCGAACACTGTTCCTGGATCCACGAAGATCGCGACCGCGCCACAGACAAGGCCGTCGATCTCGGTCGGTTTATCGTGGAAAAGATCAAATACAATCGCCCGCTTTCTACAATCCAAATTCCTGTGGAAAGACGAGCCCTGGTCATTGGCGGCGGAATCGCCGGCATTCAGGCTGCCCTTGATATTGCCGACGGCGGGCGAGAGGTGATTCTGGTCGAAAAAGATCCATCGATCGGCGGACATATGAGCCAGCTGTCGGAAACCTTCCCCACGCTCGATTGCTCCCAATGCATCTTGACACCCAGGATGGTTGAAGTGGCGCAGCATCCGCGCATCAAGCTGCTTGCCTACAGCGAGGTGGATTCGGTCGAAGGTTACATCGGCAATTTCCAGGTAAGAATTCGCAGGAAAGCCCGGAGCGTCGACGAGACCAAGTGCAACGGCTGCGGCGAGTGCCAGAAATGCTGCCCCAATAAAAAAATCCCGAGCGAGTTCGAAGAAGGCCTTGGCATGCGCACGGCCATTTATGTTCCCTTCCCCCAGGCCGTTCCCAACATACCCGTCATCGATCGCGCCAACTGTGCATTTTTCAAGGCGCGGGCCAAGCGAGTGAAGAAGGCCGTCTGCGGCAAGTGCGCGGAGGTTTGCGGCCGTCAGGCCGTTAATTTCGATCAGCAAGACGAATTTATCACCGAGAAAGTCGGCGCGATCGTGGCCGCGACAGGGTATCAGCTCTATTCCATCGGCAAAAAGCAGGATTCCAAGAACCTGCGCGGCTATGGGGAATACGGCTATGGAGAGATTCCCGATGTAATTGACGGGCTGCAATTCGAACGTTTGGCTTCAGCTTCAGGGCCGACCGGCGGAAAAATCCTCCGTCCCTCGGACCAAAAAGAACCTAAAACAATCGTATTTTTGCAGTGCATCGGCTCGCGCGACCGCGCCAAAGGAATTGAATACTGTTCGAAAATCTGCTGCATGTACGTAGCCAAACACACCATGCTGTACCACCATAAAGTTCATGGCGGCAAAGCAGTGGTCTTTTATATGGATATTCGAGCGGGAGGAAAGGGATACGACGAGTTTGTGCGCCGGGCGATCGAAGAAAGCCATGCGCTTTACCTGCGCGGCAGGGTGTCGCGCATCACCCGGAACGGAGAAACCATCCGGGTTCAGGGCGTCGATACGCTTTCCGGAGAACCTGTTTCGATTGACGCCGACATGGTTGTGCTAGCAACGGCAATACGGCCGCAGCCGGGAGTTGAAGCTCTGGCGCAGAAGCTTTCCGTTTCTTACGACCAGCACGGATTTTTGAATGAAGCACATCCCAAGCTGCGGCCGGTGGAGACGAATACGGCCGGAGTGTTTATCGCCGGCGCCTGCCAGTCGCCGAGGGATATTCCCGATTCCGTCGCCATGGCGAGTGCGACGGCGTCGAAAGTGCTGGGGTTGTTCAGCAAGGAACTTCTGGAACGCGAACCGCTGATTGCGCGAGTCGATGGACTGACATGCACGGGATGCTTCCACTGCGAAAGGGTTTGTCCCTACGGCGCTGTGGAACGGAAGCAAGTCAAGGACAGAAAAGGCCGGCTCCTTAAGATTATTGCGGAAGTGAATCAAGGGGTCTGCCAGGGATGCGGAACTTGCCAGGCGACCTGTCCTTCAAAGTCGGTAGATTTGGATGGATTTACGGACGAGCAAATTTACGCCGCGGTCAATGCGTTATAAAGAGGGACACACACCAGCGGTCTCGTGTAGTGAGGGAATGGAATCATGTCTGACACCTCTTTTGAACCGAGCATCGTGGCGTTTGTATGCAACTGGTGTACATATACGGGCGCCGATCTCGCCGGAACCAGCCGCATTACAATGGCGCCGAACGTGCGCATTATCCGTCTGCCGTGCACGGGCCGCATCGATACCCTGTTCATCATAAAGGCGTTTGAACGCGGAGCCGACGGCGTCATCGTAAGCGGCTGCCACCCGGCGGACTGCCACTATACGGCAGGCAATTATCATGCAAGACGCCGGTTTGCAATCTTCCGCGAACTGATGGATTTTGTCGGGATCGATCCGCTGCGCGTTACATTCTCCTGGGTTTCCGCCTCGGAAGGGGGGAAGTGGGCGGATGTCGTCAATACGGCGACGGAACGAGTCCGGAAGTTTGGACCGTTCCAGATGTATCCGAAACCGGCTGAATACGTAGGTGAATAGAATGCAGGAATTGAGGGATTTAGCAAAAAAACTTTTCCAGGAAAAGAGAGTCGACGCCATTCTTGGCTATGAAATCGATCGCCGAGGGGGCGTGCGGCCAGCTTTTGCAACTCAAATCGAAGACTGCGATCGTTTGGTGTTCGATCACCGTTGCGTCCATAATCTCGCCTCCTATGTCTCGCCGCGGCGTACGCATGTTGCCGACCTTGGACGTCTGGGAATTGTAGTCAAGGCATGCGACGCCAGGGCGATCGCCGGACTCATCCGGGAAAACCAGATCAAGCGTGAAGACATAGTCCTTATCGGGATGCGTTGCGGAGGCGTGGTTCGCGATCCTGCAATTTCTGAGCCGCTGGACCCCGCCAATGTTGCGCAACGCTGCATCGGCTGCGAACAACGAGAACCGACGCTTTACGATCACCTGGTGGGCGCACCAAAACCCGCGCCTGCGGGAGAAAGACGGCGCAATGCGCGTCTTTCAGAAATCGAATCCATGAGCCCTGAAGAACGATTGGCTTTATGGAAAGAGCTGCTGGGTCGGTGCACGCGCTGCCACGCCTGTCGGCAAGTTTGTCCGATGTGTTTCTGTGAACGTTGCGTCGCCGACAAAACACGGCCTGCATGGATCGAAACGTCGCCTCATATGCGTGGCAATTTCGCCTGGCATCTGACGCGCGCCCTGCATCTAGCCGGCCGCTGCGTGGATTGCGGCGAGTGCGAGCGCGCATGCCCGGCGCAGATTCCGCTCGGGCTTTTAAACCGTAAAGCGGCAAATATCGTCGCAGCCCGATACGGCTATACCGTAACGGACGACCCGGCCAAACCAGCGCCTATCGGCGCCTATCGGTTGGATGATGAGCAGGAGTTCATCGCGTGAATAAGAGAAGAATGCTCAACGAAAAAAATCTGGATGCCTTTGTCCAGGATCTCATAAACGCCGGAACACGGGTGATCTCCCCGATTCGCCGAAAGGAACAAGGGCGTGAAACGGCGACGTATGCAGCGGTGCAAAACCCGGAAGAAATTCTTCTGGCCGGCCCGCAGCCCGCTCTTCCCCTCAAGGATGTCGTTTTCCCTCCGACTGAAACTCTCTTCAACTGGAAGCAGGTAAAATCATCCATAAGAATCAAGGAGAATCCGGAGGGGTTCAAAAAAACTGTCGTCATCGGCGCACGGCCATGTGATGCAGCGGCGATGGAAATCGTCGACCGCGTCATGGGATGGGACTACCGGGATGAGCTGTGGTTCGGACGCAGACAAGCGACAACAGTTCTGGCTGTCGCATGCTCTCAATGCGACGACGCCTGCTTCTGCACTGCAGTCGGACTTTCTCCCACAAACGCACGCGGCGCCGACTGTTTTCTGACGCCTGGGGAGGGCGGGTTCGAGGTTGAAACCCTGACGTCAAAAGGCGAGGAGCTATTAGAAAGCCACCACGGTCGCTTTACGCAAGCGAAAGATCCGGCAAAAACGCAGCCTGCCGAGTTGGAAAACAAGGTGCGCGCGAACCTGAGCCTTCAGCCTGAAAAAATACAACAATGGCTTGAAAGACATTTTGACGACCCTCTGTGGAAGCAGTTGGCCTTGCGTTGCCACGGATGCGGAGCATGTGCGTTTATATGTCCCACATGCCACTGCTTCGATATCGTGGACGAACCGGAGGGAATCGATTGCGGCCGTCGGCGGCGAAACTGGGATGCATGCCAGCCCGCATTGTTCACCATGCATGGATCTGGGCACAATCCGCGCAAGGACCAGACGGCGCGTTTCCGCCAGCGTATCATGCATAAATTCAACATCTATCCGGCGCGCTTCGGAGAAATCCTTTGCACAGGCTGCGGACGATGCGTGCGGGTTTGCGCGGCGGGCATGGACTTGGTCTCAATCCTTGGGGAAATCAGCTACATGGCGGAGGAGGCAGGCAGCACATCATGAATCTTTATCAACCACATCTGGTGCGCATCGAGGAAATGATCGACGAGACCTCCGACACACGTACGCTCCGACTGGCTTTCGAAAATCCGGAGATTGCCCAAAAGTTTGATTTCAAGGCGGGACAGTTTGGAGAATATTCGGTTTTCGGCGCCGGCGAATGCACCTTCTGCATCGCTTCGTCCCCGACACGAAAGGGATACATCGAGGCCAGCTTCAAGGTTGTAGGTAAAGTGACGCGTGCAATGAGGCGGCTGAATGTCGGCGATACCATGGGATTTCGAGGCCCTTACGGCAATCATTTCCCGTTGGAGGAAATGAAAGGCAAGAACATCGTTTTCATCGCCGGAGGCATCGGTCTGGCGCCAGTGCGATGCGTGATCTGGAATACGCTCGACCTCAGAGATCAATTCAAGGATGTGACCATTATCTATGGCGCACGAAGCGTTGCAGATCTGGTCTATAAGCGCGAACTCGAAGAGTGGGCGGAGCGTTCCGACGTCAGGCTCCATTCATGCGTGGATCCGGGAGGAGAGACTCCGGATTGGAAAGGCGAAGTCTGTTTTGTGCCCATGCTGGTGGAAAAGGTTGTGCCGGCCCCACAAGACGCTTTTGCGGTTGTGTGCGGGCCTCCCATCGTAATCATGCTCACATTGCCGCTCCTGGAGAAAATGGGGTTTGCGCCGGAACGTATCTACACTACGCTGGAAAACCGCATGAAGTGCGGTCTTGGCAAATGCGGCCGCTGCAACATCGGATCCGTCTATGTTTGTAAAGACGGGCCTGTGTTTACCTCTGCTCAACTGAAAATGCTTCCTCCTGAGTATTAAAAAACGCCAGGAATCGCTCGGATTTCACAGGTTTTTGATTCGGTGTTAAGGGTTGAGCCAGCCGCTTCTCTACAATACTGCCCCGATTCTCACCGATGAAAGACTTCGTGATTTTAGCGCGTGCCCGGCTGACAGCCCCGTATTGCAGAACTCTTGCTTGCTCGACAATCTGGAAGTCGTTAGGGTGCCGGAGCACGCTGTACGTATAACGTATACGGGGTAGTTATGTGGGGTCGGACCAGAACGAATGTCGGTGTCGCTTGAGACGGGTTACGTAGAGCCGTACAAAACAGGCGTTAGGCTCAGTTTTGCCGCCCTTTTTCTTCCAAATGGTTCTGTGTTTTGTGGTTTGAAGGGTCAGCGGAAATCCATGAACCGTCTTACCAGAATGCGTAGGCGTGGCGGGTGATAACCCAGAGCCCAAGGAGGAAATTAGTGATGGCGTGCGCCGTCATCGCATCTCCCAGGCGGTTTTTCCGGCAGACAAGACCCTGGTAGGCAAAAGCACAGAGGATTCCCGGCAACCATTCATAGTGCCCGATCCCGAAGACCAACCCGGCTATCAGAAATGCCCGCCAATCGAGGAGGCCGAAAGGGATTTTCAAAAAATCGGATTTGATCAGATATCGATAAATAAAGGAACGATAAAACACCTCTTCGAGCGGAGGCACAACGAGGGAAGATCCAAGCACGCGCACCGCTGTGAAGACTACAGCCGAAAGGCTGCCGGCGCCATAGGTGCGTCCGGGGTTGAAAGTCGAGTTGCGGGCTGCAAGCATAGGATAATGGCCATCCAATCCGACCCACGCCCCAAAAACCACGGCTCCAACGACGACTGCTTCCCAGGAAATTTCCCAGCGCATCTCGCGAACGTATGGACGGACAAGCCACAGCAGACACAACCCAAGAGCTGTTCTAAAGGCGTAGATCCAATACTGAGAGGCGTCACCCAAACGACCCTGAAGCATAACCGGGCCGGCAAAAACAACAAACGGGAAAACTCGTACCAGAATTGGGGAGGCAAGTATTTTATTGTACATAAGAAGGCCCAAGTTTAACCTTAGGGCTCTATCGGCAACAAGTAAACTTAAACCGCGTTTTTTGGAATATCGCCGTTGCTTCGGCAGCATGAAAGTGAAGTCTGAAGACAAATCGGCCGATCTGAGTCCGAGGGGGTAAACGACAATGTTCTCGAAGCGAATTGCATGCATTGGAGCCGGATACGTGGGCGGACCGACCATGGCGGTGATTGCCATGAAATGCCCTCAATATAAGGTTAGCGTGGTGGATGTCAGCGAGGCCCGCATTAAGGCCTGGCAAACCAATAGTCTTCCAATATACGAACCTGGGCTCCTCGATGTCGTCCAGGCAGCACGCGGACGAAACCTGTTTTTTTCCACGAACATTGACGCAGCCATACAAGAATCCGAGATGATTTTTGTTTCGGTGAATACCCCGACCAAAACCTTTGGCGAAGGAGCCGGGAAGGCGGCGGATCTTCAATACTGGGAGAAAGTAGCCCGGGAAATTGTTCGTCAAGCCAGTGCCCCAAAGATCGTCATCGAAAAGAGCACTTTGCCGGTCAAAACCGCCCAGACCATGGAAAACATCCTCAATGCCAATGGCAGGAAGATCCCCTTCGAAGTGATTTCGAATCCTGAGTTCCTGGCGGAAGGGACCGCGATCAAGGACCTCCTGGAACCGGACAGGGTCCTGATCGGGTCGCGTGAGACTCCCTCCGGACTTGCCGCGCGGCGGGAATTGGTCGATGTTTATGCCAATTGGGTGCCGAGAGAGCACATTCTCACCAGCAATGTCTGGAGCGCCGAGTTGTCGAAGCTGGTTGCCAATGCGTTTCTTGCCCAGCGGATCTCCTCGATCAACAGCATTTCCGCTCTTTGCGAAAAAACCGACGCCAGCGTTCTGGAGGTGGCTCGGGCCGTCGGAATGGATTCGCGCATCGGCAGCCGGTTCCTGAACGCGAGCGTCGGATTCGGCGGGTCCTGCTTTAGAAAAGATATTCTGAATCTTGTTTACATCTGCGAATCCTATGGTCTGCACGAGGTAGCGCAATATTGGGAGTCGGTCCTGGAAATGAACGAATTCCAGGAAGCCCGCTTTGTTCGCACGATGATACGCGAAATGTTCAATACCATGGTCGGAAAGCGGATTGCATTGTTCGGTTTCGCATTCAAGGCAGATACAAGCGACACGAGGGAATCACCGGCAATCTACATTTCGCGGAAACTGCTTGAAGAAAAAGCCCAGGTGGCGATCACCGACCCCAAGGCGTTAGACAATGCCCGAATGGACCTCGGCCAATTCCAGGAGAGTCTGGAGTTCGCGGAGAACCCCTACGAAGCAGCGCAACACGCCCACGCAATCGCTATTATGACCGAATGGGAACTCTATCGGACACTGGATTGGGAAAAGATATTCGAGTCTATGGAGAAGCCTGCCTTTGTGTTCGACGGCCGGAACATCTTGGATCACGAACGCCTCTTCAAGCTGGGCTTCAACGTCTACCCGCTCGGCCGTCCGCCTTTGAAACATTTCTAGAGCGAGTTATTCATGTTATCCCCCAAAGTACTGGTGACAGGCGGAACCGGATACATCGGTTCTCATACCGTTGTTGAACTCATTGAAAACGGTTATGAGACGATGATTGTTGACAACTTATCCAATTCACGAATCGAAGTGCTGGATGGAATTCAAGCGATCACCAAGGTTAAGCCGGCTTTTGCAAACCTCGACTTGTGCGATCTCGCCAAGCTGCGAAGTTACTGCGAACAAAACACGGGGATCACGGCTGTTGTCCATTTTGCCGCCTTCAAATCGGTTGGCGAGTCCGTTGAAAAGCCTCTGGAATATTACAGAAACAATTTGATCTCCTTGATGAACCTTTTGTTGGTTATGAGGGAATCCGCCATACCGCATCTCGTGTTTTCATCCTCCTGCACCGTCTATGGGCAACCGGATAGACTTCCCGTGACCGAGGATGCACCGGTTAAGCCAGCAAGCTCACCGTATGGCAACACCAAGCAGATTTCCGAAGAAATAATACGCGATACGGCTGCCTCTCGAGCGGGCCTCCAGGCGATTGCTCTCCGTTACTTCAATCCCATCGGAGCGCATCCGTCAGCACTGATTGGTGAACTGCCCTCGGGCACTCCTCTCAACCTGGTCCCCTATATCACGCAGACGGCTATCGGAATCAGGGAACACCTTCGGATCTTTGGCAGTGATTACGACACCCCGGACGGGTCCGGTATCCGCGACTACATCGACGTTGTCGACCTGGCACGGGCTCACGTGAAAGCGCTCAATCGCCTAATGGGGAAAGAGGCTAAGCAGGCTTTCGAGATTTTCAATCTGGGTACCGGGACAGGTTTATCGGTATTTCAGATCGTCACCGGTTTTGAAAAGGCGACCGGGCAAAAGGTCAACTCCAGAATATATCCGCGGCGACCTGGGGACATTGCCCGGGTTTACGCAGATACAACCCTGGCCAGAGAAGAGCTGGGATGGACTTCCAAGACGCCCCTTGGGGATACGTTGCTCTCCGCCTGGAACTGGGAAAAATATATTCGCAGCCATACGAAATGACCGGTTCTTGAACTCAGGCGGCCTTTGGAGACAGGTCCGCTATGATTTCCAGACTTGCCCTGGACGGGTTTTGATTCCTGACATCGCGTTGCGTGTATCCACAATACACCCCGCATATTCCGCCAGTTCCCCGTAATTTACGACCTCGTGTTGCGTCGATATCAGCACCACGTCAAATTTCGACAGAACTTCGCGCGACCACGACACCGACCGGGTCCCGGCCCAATGCCCGTGTTCCCGCGACGGCCGGATCACCGGAATGTACGGGTCATAATAGCTCACTGCCACGCCGCGCTTCTCAAGCAAGTCCATCAGTACATAGCTCGGAGACTCTCGATCATCATCCACGTTGGCCTTGTACGCAATCCCCAGCACCAGCACCTCCGCTCCGTTGAGCGCCTTGCGCCTGGAATTCAGAGCCTCCCCGACCTTGTTCACAACATACTCCGGCATTGACGTATTGACTTCGCCGGCCAACTCTATAAATCGCGTGTGCTGCCCATACTCCCGCGCTTTCCAGGTCAGATAAAACGGATCTATCGGAATACAGTGCCCTCCAAGTCCCGGACCCGGATAAAACGGCATGTAGCCGAACGGCTTCGTCTTCGCCGACTCTATCACCTCCCAGATGTCAATCCCCATCGCTTCATACACAACCTTGAGCTCGTTAACCAGAGCGATGTTTACGCTCCGGAAAGTGTTCTCCAGTAGCTTTGTGGCTTCCGCTGCCCTGCACGACGACACCGGAACGATCGTCTTGATCGCCCTCCCGTACAGGCCCGTCGCCCTCTTCAGGCATTCGGCCGTGTATCCCCCCACCACTTTCGGAATCAGCGCCACTTTGCTTTGCGGATTGCCCGGGTCTTCCCTTTCCGGCGAGAATGCCAGATGGAATTCAACCCCAGCCTTCATCCCCGACCCGGCTTCAAGCACTCCCTTCAAATCTTCGTCCGTTGTGCCCGGGTATGTCGTCGATTCCAGAACGACCAGACAGCCCTTCGCCAGATGCGGAGCAATCGCCTTCCCCGTCTCAACGATGAAACTGATATCCGGCTCCCGATTCTTGTTGAGCGGCGTCGGCACACAAATGATCACGGCTTCGGTTTCAATCACCCGGCTAAACTCCACCGTGGCCTTGAATTTTCCCGCATGCACCATTTCGGCTATTTCCGAGGCTTCGATGTGTTTGATGTAGCTCTTCCCCGCATTGAGCGCGTCCACTTTGCCTTTATCCACATCCAGCCCAAGCACATCGATCCCTGCCCGCGCAAACTGTAGCGACAAAGGCAGTCCCACATAACCCAGCCCTACAACCGCTATTTTCATGTGCATTTCCTTTCTGGCTAAGCTCAGACCCGTGTTCGCCCAAGTCTAGCACACACCATATCGGCTGCGAGTGCCGCAAAAAAGGTTTTGCAAAACCTTGTGATGGCTTGTGTAAGAATTCCGCAAAAAACAACCAATTCCCCAGATTGTCAGCCTTTTTTGCATTTGAATTTTGGGGACAATGGCTTCCTTTTACCGATACGGATACCAAAAGTGGAAGTAAATCGTATTGCGTTTTGCCGGAATTATTTGCATTTTGCCTCATAATGGCCTTGGATCAATTCTGGAGAATAAGTTCGAGAACATTGCGCCTTTGGGAACTTGAAAAGCGGGAGGGAGAATTGCTCACGTGTCGACCTACCCTAAAGCGCGGATTCCGCCAATAAGGGATCGGTCTAATTGGGGGCTACCTGATTCAAATGGTCGAGCGTGTCGGCTATCGCGAGCCTCCAAAGGAAATCGCGCTCACACTGCTCGAGGAGAGCGACCAGATCCGCAAGCCCTCGTTGCAGTGCTTCCCAGAAATTCCCGCCTTGGATGCGACTGTCCGAATTGAGCAGGAGTATCTGCAAACCGAACGCAATTTCATAGAGAGCATTGAATGCCCAGCTATCCGCCTCCACACAAAATTTCCCCAGTCTTTCCGAGGCTCTCTGCAGATCGGCCGAGCATTCCGATTCGCCCTTGAGGCAAAGGTCATGCTCAATTTCATCCAAAGCGGATCGGCAGGAATCCAGATATCGGTATAAACCCGGCAGCTTCAGTCGCGACTTCCTCGATAGCGCTGAGCCAGACTGGATTTCAGCAAACGGATATCCACGCTCATGCTTCAAATCAGGCGTCAGATCGGAACTGATCGGCATTCGCATAGATTCGGAATTAGAAAATTGGAAAGCAAATATTGTGTGTACGAATATTTCCTACACTATATGTTGTGTAATGTAAAGAAATTTTTTAATTAAAATGAAGGATTAATGGGCAAGGACCCGGTAGGCCATAAAGCAGAGCACAGATAACAAAATCAGGACGGGAAGGAAGAAAGGGATCATTTTCCGGAGAATGCTCGGGGTGATCCGGGATCCCATCTCTTCCCCCTGCAGCCCCATGGCCGCCCTGCGCACCAGCCCTCGGGTAATTACACCGGATCGCTCGGTGTAACCGGCCAGGAGCGCCCGGTCGCAAATCAGGTTGATAAGTCTTGGATATCCTTTGGAATACCGCCAGACAGCCTTGTAGGCACTTGTCCCAAATCGTAGCCTCGAGGAAGCGCCGGCGACAGCCAGGCGGTGGCGGATGTAGTACTCCGTATCCACCCTCGACAGCGCTTTGGTCTCGAAGCGGACCGAAATTCTCTGGTTCAATTGTCTCATTGAGGAAGACTTGAGCTTCCGGTCGAGTTCCAGTTGTCCCACAAAGATAATCTGAAGCAGTTTCTTTTTTGCAGTCTCCAAGTTGGAGAGAAGCCGCAACTGCTCCAATAGCGCGGTCGGAACATTTTGCGCTTCATCGACAATAAGCACGGTGAATACATCTTCCCGTGCTCTAGCGGCTAGAAACTGGTTGAGCTTGTCCAGCAGCTGCTTTTTTGTCATCCCCTGCATCCAGTCGGTACTGAACACCTCAAGCGAAGTCTCACCTTGAGATTCGCGATCGGACGGGCGTTCTTCCGACCGGACGCCGAGGTCCTGCAGGATGGATTTAAGAATGTCGGTTTCCGACAAGATCGGATTCTGGATCAGGGCTGTACGGATGTTCTTCCTGGCCAGCCTTTCAAGAAGGGCCCAGCACAGCGTGGTTTTGCCTGTTCCCACGTCGCCCACAATCAGGGCAAAGCCCTCACGGCGCTCGATGCCATAGAGAATAAGATCAAGGGCATCTTTGCTCCGCTTGTTCAGGAAAAGAAATGAGGGGTCAGGCGTGAGGTTGAAAGCCGCTTCCTTGAGGCCATAAAATTTTTCGTACATGCTCAGCTTATCAGCATTCATTACGGGAACAGTAACGGGTGCCGCTGAGATTTATTGACGAGTGACGACCTTTGCCCATCGTCAATGGCATGGTCAACGCCCTATGCCTATTATGCTATCACTGCTGTCCGGTTAAGCAAGGGCTGTATCTCGGAAGCCGTTTGAGCAATCGCACATTACGGAGCCGGAGGAGTGCGAGCGATTTGAACTTGAGAGATACGTGGTCGACCCGACCCGGCAGGAATGACTACGGTTGGATGAATATTGGTCGACCTGTCTTTGCTCAAGTGATGAGTGTTGGTCGCGCCCCTCAAAAAAGAACTGAACCTGCCGCAGAGCCTCCACCAAATCCTCCAGTGGCCGGCGTCTCGACAAAGCGTGTGCCGATCATCGGCATCGACGTATTCGAAAGCCGCAGGTACCCGAGCACGCCCGAACTCACAAAAAATGGGCCCGCAAGAACATTGCGGAATTCTCTGTACCTGACCGCGAGGTGCAGCACCGCAAGGGCGTACAGCCCGATGATAATGATGAGCCAGATAGCGATCATGCCGCTAAGCGTACCATCGCAATCGGCGGCTTTTCCTGTCAAAGGGCACGCACTGCGGCGTCCCGCAGTCAAGGCAGAGAATGATTTTCATCGGAGTGCGAGAGGACCCGTGGAACTGCATCCGGGCCCGCTGAGCCAGCCGATGGCATGCGGCGATTCTCTGGTTGGATGTTCCACGCCCCCGGAGCAGAGGGAAGCGCCGGTCCTTCAAATACCGGGACACGGTGCGGCTGGGATCGTCTGAGAGCCGAATGACGGGGCAAGGATTCAATGCCGCGAAATTTGATCCGAGAAAGCC
>Ga0326728_10008203_pt1 | contig 26116 bp, 16 predicted proteins | sample MB3enrmetagenome_FD_207602 | JGI IMG/M metagenome (GOLD analysis project Ga0326728, IMG submission 207602) | Lab enriched peat soil microbial communities from McLean, Ithaca, NY, United States - MB31MN | ecosystem: Environmental > Terrestrial > Soil > Wetlands > Peat | place: USA: New York... | reverse complement strand
CGGTGACATTGGCCAGGCGCTCCACCTCAATGCCGTTCTTGATTTCCACAATGTCGGCAGGATCGACGGCGCGGTAGAAAGTGCCGCGTATGGGGGTCTCGCGAAAGGCAAACGCCCGCACCCCCGCGTCCTTGATCGCAAATGGCCCCTTGTTGTTCACCCACTGCTGTTGCTGCCAGAGTTGCACGCTGAAGGCGCCGGTGATGGGATCGCGCAGGCCCTCGCGGTAGTGCATCCACACGCCCGATTCGCCGGTGCGGGCGGTATAACCTTTGCCCAGCTCCAGCGGCGTGAGCAGGCTCAACTCCAGGCCAAGTCCATAACCGGCGGCGAAGCGGCTGATGGCGGCGACTTTGGAAATGTACTCATCCGTGTCCGGCATCAAGAGCCGCGGCGTGTCCTGGCCGGACCGGTATTGTTTGAAAAAATGATCGAACGCCAGGATGAGGGTGCGTTCGCCCCGCGCCTGGGCGCGCTCGCAAATTTGCCGCAGACTCTGGTTTTCGGGGGTGCGTCCGGTGGAAAGGTTGATGACCTTGTCCGGGTCTGAGGCCAGCGTTTCCAATTCGTCGTCGCGCACCAGAATGATGCCTGAGCGCGGAATCTGAAATCCCCAGGGCCCCGGGTAGGTCAACAGTTCGCCACGGTAAGCATTTTCGGGAATTGAGGGAGTGGTCTCGACCGATTGCCCTCCCGCGCAGGGTAGGACAAGCATGGTCAGCACGATCAGAATCAGGGCTTTTTGCATTTTGCTATCAGCCGTCAATGCCACAAGAAAACGGATCAACCGTTCTACGGAAAAACCCTCGAGTTTGAAATGAAGGAGCGCGGAAATCTTGGGCTGGTTGATGCCGAGCAACGCTGCGGCGTCGGCTTGGGAGAGCCGCCGCCGTCTTAAAATGTGGCATATGGTTGCTCCCAGCCTGGCCTTGGTGTCGAGCTCGGCGGCATCCGGTAGTCTCAAGTCGGCAAAGACGTTGCCGCTGCTGGGAGTAATCTGTTCACGATGGGGTTTAATCATATCTTTCCTCGTAGTCGAGCTGCGCTTCGCGGAGGCGGCTGTGGATCAGCGTCGTCCCATCGGCACTTCCACCACGCGCACGTCCACATCGCGGTCGCGCAGGAGCGCCACCACCTGTCCCGAGCCATCCGCCACGACGCTGGCGCCGCCGTAGGTCTGGCCCTTCCAGGGGCCGTGCATGATGACTCCCACCAAATCGGTGCCCACCACGGGGCATTTCCACTCCCCGGCGCGGCGCGCAACGAGGTGCTCAAGATCCTTCTCGTGTTGGGGCCACTTATCGACCTCGGCGGCCCACCCGTAGGGCACCAGCACCAGATCCGGCTTGAGCTGGTTGATGCGCTCGACGTAGCCATCCACAAACGTGTCAGCGCAAATCAGCACGCCGATGCGGCCGTACTCTGTATCCACGGCGCCAATTCCTTCTGGCGCTCCCACCGCGTAAGGCGGGTCCATCAAATGCGCCAGGACGTTCAGCTTGCGATGCTTCCAAAGCAGCTTCCCGGTCTTGTCGACGAGGATGGAAGAATCGAAAAGCCGCTCCCCGTCTTTCTCGTCGAGCCCGATGGAGATCATCAAACCGTATTGGCGGGCGAGCGCCGCGATGCGGTCGCTGTCCGCACCGGGGATGGGCGTGGCCAGGCGATGCGCGTCCGGATTCTGCCAGCCCAGAATCACCGATTCGGGAAACGCCGCAATGTCCGCCCGCCCGGCGCGCGCCTGCTCCAGCGCGTATTCGATGCGGCGGAAATTCCCTTCGCGATCGCCATCAATGGCCAGGATTTGACAAACTGCAATTCGCACAGTTGAAGGTCCCTCCTTGGGCAGAGCGAGTGCCGGAAATAAACTCAAGAAGAGTATCACGCCCATAGTTCCATACCTCGAAGATGATCCTTAATTGTCTTGCGCAACCGACTCCTGGTGCGCCGGTGGGCGACGGCCGCCGCGTAAAGCTGTACTTTGCCGTGCCGCGGAAGTATAACGGAGGGGTTTTCATTTCGCCACAGGCCGCAATACCCGGAGCCCCTATGTCGAGCATCGAACCTTTTGCCGGTGAACCCCACAAAGACCGCTTCCTCGCCGCCTTGCGGGGAGAGCGCACTGACCGCGTGCCCCATTTCGAGATTCTGATTGAGGACCAGCACGTGGAAAAACTGCTCGGCCGCCCCGCCGGCAACACCCTGGGGGTGGGCGGCGATCCCGCCAAAGGCGCCGCGGCGGCGGAAGGCACGCGGCCCATGTATCCGGGGGACTACATCGACTTGTGCCGCGCCATCGGACAGGATGTGATTGCGCTGGAGGCCATCTGGACGCCTATCAAACACCTTCGGCCAGATGGCACGGTTGGGCCCATCACTGATCGGAGCATCAAGACGCGCGCTGACCTTGGCCGCGTGGTCTGGCCGGGCGAAGCGGACTTGAACGAAAGACTTCAGTACGTCAGAGAGTACGTGGCCGCCGCCCAGGGCACCGGCATCGGCGTGGTCTTCCTCTGCGCCTCGATTTTTCAGACGCTCTACGAGTTCGTGATTGGCCTGAATGACTGCATGGTGATGATCCTCGAGGAGCGGGAGCTCTTCGAAGAGATGATGTCGCGCTCGGCGGATTACTACGCGGAATTGTCGCGCCGCGCCATCGAAGCCGGCATCGACGTCCTCTTCTGCGCCGACGATTTTGCCTTGAAGACAGGATTCTTCGTGCGCCCGCAACTCTTCGAAAAGATTTGGCGCCCATATTACGATCGCATTGTCGCTCCGGCGCGCGCCGCCGGGATTCCCATCATGTTTCACTCAGACGGCAACATTGATGCCGGCATCGAAATGCTGCGCGAGATGGGAGTGTGCGCCGTGCATCCCATGGACCCGTCGGGGATTGATTACCGGGATTTCAAGAAGCGGCATGGGTCGTCCCTGACGCTGTTTGGCAACATCGACATCACGTGGCCACTGGTGCAGGGAACCCCAGCCGACGTCGAGCGCGACGTCCGCGACCACATGGACGCGCTCAAGCCGGGCGGGCGATGGGTGGCGGCGAGCAGCCACAGCATTGTGAACTATATCCCGCACGAAAACTTTACCGCCATGATTAACGCCATCCACAAATACGGCGCCTATTGAGAATGGCCGGGACGTTTCGCCCGCTGAAGACCCGGCCGGCGATTGCATTGGCGGGCGGTCAGTTGTATGTTGTCGGTCAGGTCGAGGTCGATCATGAATATTCCGATGAACATTACCCGGCGAGCATTCCTGCAGGCCGCGGCACTGGGGGGAATGGGCGCCGTGGGCTGCGCCGGCCGCTCACTCGATATGAGCGGAGCCTCCGTGGCGAGTAACCAGAAACCTTACTATGCCGTGGCCCATATTGACGATCCTCCGTCGCTCGCTGGCTTCGCGAAGCTCTTCGAGGAGGGCAATCCGGGCTATCGGCTGGGCTGCAAAGCACAGCACGGTGAAGCGCCGTGGCAGGCAGCGGCGGGGTCCCGCGTCGCGTGGATTCAGGACGGACGGGGCGAGGTATTTGTCCCCAAGGGCTATCGCACCAAAGAGGGTGACGGCGCCCCGCTGCCCGCCGAATATCGGCCTGAGCCGGCTCCCGAGGAGTGGCTCAAGGCGGTAAGGTACGCCGCCACGCGGGTCGACAAATTCCAAGGTGACGTGCAGACAGCGATTCGAAGCATCTGCTCGCGCCTGCACGGAAATATTTACGTGGGTGATGCCGCCAACGATCTCTGGGCCTGGATTGAGTACGATGGTGTCGCCCCCGACCCCCAGTTCGCGGCTTTCATCAGTCTCTTTGAACGGATTTACGACCAGGTGGGTTTTTCGACAAAGACCACCTCGGGCTGGGAGCCGGTGCAACCGGGGGATCAGATTCTGGTCAGTGAACAGCCGTGGCGTGTGCGCGGGGATTTCCGTTACTGGTTCATTGATACGCCCCGGCGGCTTCAACACATCTCAGCGCTCCGCCGCCTGCGTTATTTGAAAGATACGGCGGGGGGCTGCAATTTTCAGTTCGACGCCTTCCGCCGAATGTCCATGACCTATTATGCGAGGAGGGGGGTGACGAAAGACAATCCGGATGGCGTCAATCAGGTCAACAGCCACTTTGTGAACATCGCGAACGAAACTTCGCGGGCGCACTACCACCCCCGTAAAGCTGTGGGCGGCGGCAAACCCCAATGTGAGATGTACTTTGTAGCGGACCCGGCCGTGTATGGACTGTCCATGTACGGGCGGAAAGCGGGCTTGACCCTCTGGCCCCAGGTGGAAACAACCAACGCCGATTTGCATGAGTCATTGTACCTGCCGCTGCGCATCGGGTCGGCCGTTTACATTACGGCCGGCACCGGACATCGTGGCATCGACGTGTTTTCGAATATTGTCACGCTGCCCGGCTTTAAGCCCAAGAACCAAGTCTTCATTCATCCCGGCGGCCATTGATGGGCATGTGGTCTTTCGCCCGAATGGCCGGCGGGAGTTTCCTTCAGGCAGATTCGCAGCCCGCACGGAAGGCTCTTCGGTGAATCAAATTGCCGTGCGAAAGGTGGATATCCAGGCGGGACTCCAACGGGTAATATGCCGATAAGAACGGGCCTTACTCCCTGTTATCCAGGGAGTTGGTGCGGAAGGGGGGATTCCATTCTCCGGGCACACGTTAAACTGAATAGAATCATCGAAGTGCTTCCGTTGCCGCATGAATACTGGGTATTAGCGCCATTCTATTAGTTCTCTATATTCCCACCACGTCTTCCTGGTACGCTTTAGAAACAGACACCAAATAGACACCAAAGAGCTATTGCGGCTCGTGCCAGGCGCGGGTGAGGGAGACGCCCGGAAGGTGACTCAACGCGTGGTAACGCAAGCGCACTTGCTGAATGCGAATGAAGGCAATGGAAGGAGCAACCTGGATCGAAGGGAGGCAATATCTGCTTACCCTCACCCCCGGCCATCAGACAAGATGGCTATTCCGGTCCTGACATTCCCTTCTGGTGTGTGGCTTTGGTCGTGTCCGGTTATCCTTCTCAGGTCTGAATGCAGTTGTACTGTTGCCCGGGAAACCTTCCCCGCGCGTTTTATGCTGGCGGCGGTCATGAATCCTTGCCCTTGTGGCTTTTTTAACGATCCCACGCGCGAATGCGCTTGTACGCCACCCATAATCCAGCGCTATGTTTCCAAGATTTCCGGGCCGCTGCTCGACCGCATCGATATTCACATCGACATGCCCGCGGTGCGTATTCAGGAATTGCGGCAGGAAGCGGGAGGCGACACTTCGGAAACCATTCACATCCGCGTCATCCAGGCGCGGGAACGCCAACTGGAACGCTTCCAGGGGGAAAAGGTTTACTGCGACGCCAGGATGAGCTCGCAGCAAATTCGCAAGTACTGTGACATCGCGCCGGACTGCGTGCACATGCTGGAAAGCGCCATGAACCGCCCGGGCCTCTCCGCCCGCGCCCACGACCGCATCCTGAAAGTGGCGCGCACCATCGTCGACCTGGATGCGCAGGAGAACATCGACAACGCACATCTTACCGAAGCTATTCAGTACCGATTGCCCTTAGTTCGCCGATGCCATCGACATTGCCGGGGGCCTTTACAACGACGGCACCCTGAAACGGCCCCAGAATCGCCCAATTGCGTCCGGCTTGCTGCGCTTTTATGAAGTAAAATACCCCATCGAGGAGAAGGTGTGCACAATATCCCTCGAACATCGTATGCTGAGTGCGCAAGGCGCTTTCCATATGAATCCTGACTAGAACAATTGGCGCGTTTGGGCGGAGATGAAACGCCACCTTTCGCGAATTCGCGACGAACCTGACTGGTTTAGCGCGGTGCAGGGCAAGGGAGCCGGGGGTGGCAAGTGAAATGTGGACCGAAGCCCGCCGCAGCCGAACTCCCCGGAGAAAGCAGGTGGTATGAAGAGACCGTTCTATAGGCTCCAAGGCTCGAAGCATTGGCGAAATTCTCACCGCGCCGTTCTGCGTGCCGCCCTGTTCACCGTCCTATTAACATCTGGCGCGATTGCGGCAACGTCTGCCGACAGCTCTTTCTGTGAGAGCCTGGCTACGCTATCCTTGCCTCACACCACGATCACGCTCGCGAAGTCCGTGCCCGCCGGGGAATTCACCGCACCGCCCCCAGCCAACGCACCGTCGGGATACAGCGAAGCGCCATTGAAAAACCTTCCTGGGTTCTGCCGGGTCGCGGCCACGGCGAGTCCAACCTCTGATTCCGTCATTAGATTCGAAGTCTGGATGCCGGCCACGAACTGGAATGGCAAGTTCCAAGGCGTTGGGAACGGGGGTTGGGCGGGGAGGATCTCTTACGATGCAATGGCAGTGGCGCTGCGGCCCGGTTATGCCGTCGCATCTACCGATACGGGCCACGAAGGCAATGGCGGGGATGCCAGCTTTGCTTTCGGTCACCCGGAAAAGCTAGTAGATTTCGCCGAGCGGTCCGTCCACGAAATGACCGTGCTAGCCAAGGCGCTCATCACGGCTTACTATGGCAAGGCACCACAATACTCCTACTGGAATGGCTGCTCCAGCGGCGGGAGACAAGGGCTGGTGGAGGCGCAACGCTACCCCCACGACTACAACGGGATCGCGGCGGGCGCCCCGGCGAATTACTGGACCCACCTCATGTTCGCCTGCCTCTGGCCGGCCAAAGCTGATCTAATCAACCCCTCCAGCTACATCCCGACGAACAAATACGAACTGATCCACCGGGCGGCCTTCGCGGCCTGCGATGCCCTGGATGGGGTAGCGGACCAAATCATCACCGACCCCACACCCTGCCACTTTGATCCCGGCGTCCTTACCTGCAAGGGCGCCGACGCCGCCGATTGTCTCACCGCGCCCCAAGTGGAAGCCGCCCGAATGATTTATGCCGGCCCCACGAATCCCCGCACCGGCCAGCAGGTTTTTCCCGGTCTCGAGCCGGGCAGTGAATCCGGATGGAAGGCGGAGGCGGGGGGGCCGCGACCATTTATCATCCCCCTGACCTATTTCCAGTACGTGCTGTTCAAGAATCCGCAGTGGGATTATCGCATCCTCAACTATGACCAGGACGTGGCGCTTGCCGACAGGGTCGACGGCGGCCTTTTGAATGCCATCAACCCTGACCTCAAAGCCTTCCGGGACAGTGGTGGCAAGCTCCTGCTGTATCACGGCTGGATCGACAACCTGATAGCCCCACGCGCGAGCGTGAACTACTATCAGAGCGTGCTGACCGCCATGGGCGGCCGTCAGCAAACGGAGAGCTTTTTCCGCCTGTTCATGGTGCCGGGGATGGGACACTGCGGTAGCGGGCCCGGTCCGAGTGACTTTGACCGGGTCGGCGTGCTCGAGCAGTGGGAAGAGCAGGGGGTAGCGCCGGACAAGATTGAGGTGGCCCGCCACACCAAGGACCTCCCACCCATGACGCGGCCCCTCTGCCCGTACCCGGAAGTGCCTCAGTGGAACGGATCCGGCAGTACCAACGACGCCGCCAACTTTGTGTGCGCCGTTGAGAATGAGCGACAGATTCACGCGACACCCGGCAGGGGCGGAACGCCAGGCGGCAGGTGAAGTTCCCCGGGGCAAGTGCCGCTGCCAAAATCAAAATGGGTGACTGCGTTTGCGGTACCACGGGCATCTCCAGGTCTGCGCTGGCGGATATCAAGGTTTTTTCGTAAGCGTATCCTGATGCAGCTCGTTTCCGTCGGTTCCGATAAAGCTGATTTTGAAGTAATCCCCGCCTGCTTCCAGAACCGTGAAGCCGTTCACCTTTTGTTTGTAGATCGAGCGAGCATACGGGTTCAAGTTGTAGAGCCCGGCACCGCCTCCTCCGCTTACAAAAAAGCGTACGCCTCCCTCCGGTTTCAAATCTTGCAGATTATGGTCGTGGCCGTTCAGGTAGATATCCACGTGATTCTTCTCCAGCACTGGCAGCAGCTTTTCAATCAGCTCCTTATTGTCTCCCCGCGTCGCTGAAAAGATGTGGTAATGGCCATACACCACCTTCCACCGGGCCGTGCTCTTGGAGAGTTCGGAATCAAGCCATTCGCGTTCGGCCTCACTGTCTTCCTGGGTGTCGAAGGCAAAGAACTGCACGGGGCCGGCCGTAAAGGTGTAATACGGCGCGGGCATTCGCCAACTGGGGCTTTTGTCCGTGTAATGAATCTCGGCTGCTGGGCTGTCCGCCGAACTCCAGTCGTGATTGCCAAGCGTTGCGTAGAACTTGATCCCTAAAGGACCGTACAGTTGTTCCCAAATCCAAACGGACAATCCTTCATCGGAATTCCTCCGTAGCGAGCCTTGCACTTGATCTGTGGCGGTCAGCATACTCCGCGCTTCCTCACGATAGGCGGAAGGAACGCGAGCTAGGATGTCGCCGGACAATGCCGCAGGCGAAGGTGGAGACGGTTGTGCCTGCCGTGGGTCGGCGAACAACAAAGAATGAGTCAATAGGAACGCTACGGCAAATATAGTCCCAATAGTCCGGCTCAGCATGGCAAGCAGCCCTCCCCAAAATTAAATGCGGGAATAACTTGACCCTCCCGAGTAGATCCGAACGCATCAAACTCCTTCAGCCTGTCGTCCCCTTTCCAGCGCCCTATCTACCCACTCTGGTGGAGAAGCGCTCAAAGGCGCGAACAATTCAACTCCACGTGAATTTCCGGCGTAATCTTCACGGGCCCCACCAAGCCATCGAGATCGATGTTTTTGAGCAAAGGGAAGCGCTCGCCAACATCGGTGCCGTTTGACATCGTATTCGTCACCACGATTTTCAAGGCATTGACTCCCGGTCGGGCGAATGGCGTAAGGTCGAATCGATACGGCTCCCAGATTTTCGTCCCTACAAATTTGTCATTCACCCAGACATCCGCCACCACTCCCACCTTGCCGCAGTCCAAAATGATCCGCTTGCTTTCGCCAAAGTACGAGGGGGCAAGAGTGACTTGGCGCTCATATGAAGCAGAACCCGAGTAGAATCGCAACCCCGTCTTAGCCCATACGGCCAATGGAAAGGGCGTGGTCCCCGAAAGAAAGTCAATCGGGGCAGCCAGGGAAAAGTCCGCAGGAACCTTAACGGCCACCACGTTGCCAGTTTCCCGAAGGGAGGGAAAACGCCAATCAGAACCGTGTATTGAAAGCGGCTGGCCATTCAAGAAGACTCGGGCACCTTGCGGCAAATCAACTCGTTTCATTCCGACCGCGCCAGGCGGCACCTCCAGGCGGTACCAGCGCATCCCCTCTTTGAGACTGCGAGTTGCCTCCCCTAAGGGCAACAATTTTGTGCCGGAATCAATTACGCCAGGCATCAAGCTGCCGTCCCTATTGGCAATCCTGAACATGAATTTCAAGTTTCCCGTGATTTTCAACAGGACCGTATTCCATCCCGGCTGGAGAACACAATCTCCTTTCACACCCCAGTATTCACGCATGTCCATGTAAAAGAGATCGGTGTACCGGGAAAGCACCTTCTCCCCGTTTACCCACACTTTGACGTTTTTGGCGGTGACGTGAATTTGAGCCGACCGCCGGTCTGGCGAATAGAGGTAAGTCAACGCGTAAGCTACCGGCCCCAGGGAAGGTTCCCATCCCGGGGAGTTGCGTTGAAACTCCCCGGAAATAACCTTGTGGAGATCAACAAAATAATCCGGCGAATTGTAGATCTGCCACCGCTCTTCTTTTGCGGTTGACCCGTAGACCCAATAATCCCAATCGCGACCGCCTTCTTGCAACCCCGGAACTTGGTAAGCAGATTGTAGATTTTGTTCCTTTTCGGGAGGAAAGACTTCGTTGAAGCCCTTTCCCCATAAGTTTGGGAATGGGCCTATGGCGTACCATTGGCGAACGGTGTGGTCTTCCGGGGATAGCCACTGTTCTTTCCAATCGGTCGCCGGGAAATCAGCATTTGCCCAACCGGCCTCTTCCCCCTTGTTTTCAGGGTCAAATCTGGTCCGAGCGTAGAACGACGGAATCGCGGGCGCTTCGGGGCTGAAACTCCATGCGCCGTCCAGGCTGATGGAGCCTGGGGGTTCTCCCTCCAGGTGAACCTCGCCGCGATATGTGTGCTGGTCGTCCCGCAGTTCCACTTGGTAGTTCTGGCGGGTCAACAGACCTTCGGCGGAAACTCGTATTTGGTCTGCATCGTGTGAGAGCACCGCCAGGTTTTCAAAGTCCGAATGGACAATTTGCGCTGTCTGCGGGGGTTGAGTCTCGGGGCGGAATGCCACGTAGAACGCATCCCAGGGGCCAAAGGAGAGTGTTACCTCCGTTCCCGATGAGGTGTTGCGATAGAAGAGAGGGCTCCGACCTCCCGTCAATGCATCCCAGCGCTCCGGCGCACCTCGCACCGAAAATTGGACTGTTATGCGTCGCGGCTCTTCGGAATCATTGACAACCCAATAAAAGTCTTCACCCAGCTTTTGCCGATGCAAGACATAGAGATGCGCCCCTGAGCCCTCCAAAACCTTTACATCGCGCGGAATGCTCTCCTCTAAGAGCTGGATCAGGAGCGGCACACTGTCTCGGACAAAATAGGCTTTTCCCCCGCGGCCATTGGTATTCAAGGTGTATTCGGAGGTCAGGTCGCCCGTTCCAAAGACCCGGCGTGCGGCTTGCTGAATTTCTCGGTCATTTTTTCCGTTTTCCACGGAATTGTTCGGCAACCACCGCATGGCAAACACCGTACCCCCCGCGTCATAGAACTGCTCGATCTTTGTCATCGCGGCCGCGGGCAACGTCGGGGTGGGGGGCAGAACCAGCACGGGGAAAGATTCATTCCCCTCGGTTAGTGCCGTTACTTTGATGTTGGCTCCGGAGAAAGTTGTGGCAATCACTGCCTGCTGGAGATAGTGAGAATCCATAACGTCGGAGTCGATCTGATGTGCGGTCAGCTGTCGAATCAGGGCAGCATAGTCGCGGTCGATGATGTCCACATCGTTTTCCCAGTTGTCGTTTTGAAGCATCTGCCGGGCGTCAAAGACAGGGTCCATGTTGGCCCAAACGGATTCCACGGGATTGAAAATCACGACCGGTGCGATGTGGCGGCCCTCGGAATTCATATAGCTGATCCTGCGCACGTAATCGGCATATAAGCCGAAATCCTTCCACCACGGCTGCTGGTAAAACCAGCTTGGGTAAAAAGTTATCTTTTGCGGGTCATAATCGAACGCGTGGGGTATAAAGAGATTGAGCCCCCAGGCGCCAAAGGTATTCGTATCCACGCGGATCTTCTCCGGCGACAGATAGGATTCCCCTCCCAGTAACGCCGAGTTCTCGATCGCGTAACGTGTCCCCTTGAAGTGTGCGACGGAACCCGACTCCTTGTAATCACGAGGATCCCGCCCTCGATCCCAGAGCCCGTCCGTCTCGGGGAAGGAGGCGTGTCGCATGACCTCCATCAGGCTTCCCTGGAACTCGGCCTCGTGCAAGTGGTCTTCCCACAAGGAACTGACATGCCCGACACCTCTTTTTTCACACCACTCCGTTATCAACCCGGCGTTGTTTCGAGCGTATAACTGGGTGACGGTGTCCATGTAGTCGCAACGCACCTTGGCGCTCTGCGATCCACCTTCGTAAATGAGTAAAGGGAGACTCTTTCGCAGGTCATATCCATGGCGACTTTGAAATGTCTCGAACAGCTTGGGAGTCCAGGCGATCGCGTTTCCATACGAACCCTCGCCATCGGAGACGATAAACTTGATGGTGCTGCCAAAATAAGAAGGGAATCTTTTGTAATACTCATCGTATACAAGGCGAATGAAAGTGCGCATTGCATCATCGCTAAGCACATCGACGTACTGACCCTGGGAACTGGTCTGTACGGTATAAAAGACCATCACCTTCCAGCGCCCAGAACTGGGGGTTGTCCAGGAGAAGGATTCGGCATGGAGGTGGCTGGAGACGTCCACAAGAGAGTTGGGATCCAACTCAGGTTTGTCGAGAGGAACCTTGCCGTACGTCCATGCTGTGGAAGGGTCCTGGCCGGGTTGCCACTCTGAGTATTTCCATTGCGAGGCCACGGCAAATCGCAATTCTGAGTTCGGGACATTGTCGATTTGAAGCGGTTTGCCTCCCCAGCCATCCTTCTCGACATAAGCCAGGCTTTTCATCGCATAGCTGAGATTTTCCTTTAGGGTCCGGCTCTGGAGGAATTTTGTATCCTCAGACCACGGTGACCAGATATCCCGCGCGGAGCCGTTCGGCCACTCAAATTCGTCATCGAAGTTCAAGGTAAAGTTCTTCTTCCGCGCCTCGGCCAGCGCCGTGCCCATCGCGTCAAACCAGGAATCGGAAAGATACGGCGTTTCCAGTCCCATGAAAGGAAACATGATGCAGGAATAGACCTTGTGGGAAACCATCTCATCGATTTGCCGGGCCAGTTCCGCGCCGTCGAGTCTTCCGTTCCACCACCAGTAGGGGGTAACGCTGTATTCCCTGGGGGGATCCACAAAGTTGGTGTAAAGTGAGGCAGGCTCCGGGTTGCTTCCTGGCGTTGCATCCAGGGCGGCATTTAGGGGAAACCATAATATGCCGAGAACCAGGGCGATGCCGGTTGCCCAGTGGGTGCGTCCACTTTTCAAATCAAATTGTCCAAGCATTCAGGCCTCCTCGGCATGCGAGGGCTCGCGCGCCTCCACTCCGCTTTGGACACTCACGACTTCTCGTCGAGGGTGAGAGGCTTCGACTTCCTTGAACTTCGGGATATAAGGGTGGGCGTTTCATTTGCTCGGATGGGGCCTGGCGCGAGGCGAAATCGCATGATCGAGTCAGAGTCTACCCCTATTTGAGGTCAATCTCTACAAGCTTATAAATGCGAACCGCAGGCAAAACGAATTCAATGCCAGAGGCAGTACGCTTGTGCTCGATTGCAACTGCCCCGGGTGCATCCGGATCAAAGGCCTGGATCGACTTAACGCGGTCGGCGGGCATGTCCAGCCTTACCCTGACTCCCTCCAGAATCTTTGGAGCGAGCCGCTCCATGGGCTCCTCCACCTGGAATTCGCCCTTCCCCATTTTCACCTTATAGGGAATCTGAGCGTAATAATTGACAAAATGGGCCGTCAGCGTTTCGCCGTTGGAGCCTTTCCTGTGCCATAGGTTGCAGCGCAATCCTTCCAGACCCGATCCCTTCACCACAGACAAGTTGCGGCCGGTTTGCTGTTCCAGGAGAACCCGTAAATCCTGTTTCGGCTTCGTCACCCGCTGGGGATGTTCACCCGCCAGGGTCATGTCGAGGACGGCCTTGGTCTCTTCCAGACTGTCCGCCTGGTCCTCGTCGAGAAGATACGGCGCGAAGCGGGGATAGGCGAGCACTTCGTTCAGGTCTTCCACGCGCACCATGCGACCGGTTTGCGCCCGGGCTGGCCTCAAACCTCCGGCATCGTCAAAGCGGCCGGAGTTTCCAATATTCACCCACACCCCGCTGTGGCGGGCATACGACTCCAAAGAGCTCAAAGTCGCATCCGCCAGATAAAGCAAAGAAGGCGTGATCACAACCTTGTAGCGTGCCAACCGGCTGGCCGCCTGGGTGGGATTGATAAGGTCGTACGTCACATGTTGGTTCGACAGATATTCGGATAGACGGTAGACGTCCTGCAGGTGAGTGGCGTTTCCCCAATAGAGCTGCTCGTAAGAAAACATGATTCCCACGTCCGCCAGTGAGTCATACCCCTCGAGGAGGTCCGCGTGCTCCCTGAAAAAGCTCCCATATTTTCGCCGCGATTCCGGCGAGTGGTAATATGGCTGTATCAGCGCTCCCCCTCCCCCCGCAGCCGCCTCTGCCATCGATAATTCGATGCCCGTCGGCTCCTCGGCCATATAGGAGAGAAGGCCGCCACGAAACCCCAATGAGAAAGCCAGCTTGTAATGGAGCCGGTAATCGAGAAAAGCATTGTCGGCCAATTGGCCCGGGCGGTGCCATTCCTCAAACATGATGATGCGGCTCGAACGCGCCCACGCCCCCGGATCCTTGCCGGAGGAGATGCGTCTGCGCACGCCGTCGAAATGCGCGAAGGGGCCTAGGTTGGGCACGACGAAGAAATCGGGACGGTATTTCCGCCCCTCATCGCGGACGGCCGCCAGCAGGTCTGCGAGGCTTTCGGACCAGAACTCTTGCGTGTCATGCCATAATGCGCCCTCGCCGGGATAGCCCAAACGCAGCGCGTGGGCATCTGCCGTGCCGTACCGCCGCAGGCGGGCGGCGTCGTCGTACCGGGCCAGGACATACTCGCGGAATTTCGCCTCATCGTAAGGGCAGTAATCATGCAAATCCATTTCGTCCACGAACGTGCCGTCGTATCCGCACTTTGCGATGTTGGCCGTGACCGCCAGCAAATACTGGCGCCACGTCGGATGATTGCCGCACATCTGGTACAACCTGTTGGGGTAAAAGTGAGCGTTGGGCTTCGATAGGCTGATGGTGTGGAACGGGTAGTCCATCTGCGCCAACACCAGGTCCTCCGCGGGCCGCGGGCCGAAACCAAACTCGGCGTACTGGTCCCAGTGGTCGAAGAAGTCCCACATGCCGGTGCGCTTGACGTGGTCACCGATGGCCGCTTTGTTGTTGATATAGGGGATTACCCACCGCACGCCCGCTCGATGCAGGCTGGCAACATACTCTGTGAGCGCGGCAATCTTGGCGCGCAACTCCTCGGGGGAAAGAAGTTTGAACTTGTCTCCCGCGTACCCATCCTTGGTTCCGTAAACGCTGCTGAACGGCACATCCTCACCGACATGGAGCAGGTCAGGAGGAGCCTCGGCGACCTTCTTCAGGTATTCAGGATTCCCGACATGGCCGTCGCGATAGTCGATGCAGTAGGTAATGGGGGCGGAAGTTGTCCAGTCATCGCTTGCCCCCGCGAGGCCGCACGGGGCAGAGAGCACCAACCCGAGAACAAAAGCGCGAACCACGAGAACTTTCATAACCGTCTCTCCCTCAGGGGGCTTTCGCGCCGCGGTAAGGCAGCATTGGGATTTTTGCTCCACGCGGCCATTGCCATGAATCCATTTACCTGGGCACTCCGACGGATTCCGCCATGCTCGCCGGAGCAACCCTCAACTCTGCCGCACGATCTTGATCAATCGTCGGTGGTGGCGGCGAGGGCCTCAGGGGCCGAAGGGAAGTTGATAGATGTAACTGAAAACCGCTCGGTGCAGTATGTGCATTCCGCATAGTCCTTTTTCGGCTGCTATGTCAAACCGATTCTGTGCCCCCAGGGTGCCGTCCGTCTCTTCCGAGTTGCCATCCGGCGTGCCAACCTCGTCCATACACTTCGAGTACGAATAGGAGGAGAGCATAGAGAGGCCCTTGCCCATACGTTTCTCTACCCGAACGATCCCGGCATTGTAGTTGGCGTTGAAGACCGACATCATATCGTCGATCGTGGCGTAAGCTGGGAACGGCCGACGTGGGTTGACTGATCCGGCCCCCGGGGGCGCCGTGTTCTGGTCCACTAAGCCATCCTGGTGCGTGGTCAGGGAACCTTTGTACCCCACGTCGACCAGGAAGCCTGCGGGGAGTTGATGTTGGATGTCGAAGCTGCGGATTTGCGTCAAGGGCGTGGGAGTAAAGTTAGGATCGATTGCCCAGAGGATGCCGCCTTGGGTGACTGCCGGGTTGGTATTCGTAACGAAGGTGGTCATGGTCACGGCGCTGGCAGCCGAGATTCCTGCATTGGTGAACGAAGCCACCGTCTGCGCCGGCGGATTGTTGGCCAATTTTGCGGGTCCATAACTGACTGCGCGAGCATAATACCAGCCGTAGCCGGCGCGCACGACGGTCTTTCCGTTCTCAAAGGGCTGCCAAGCGAAGCCCACCCGCGGCGCGAAGTCTTGGTCAGAGCCCCGGTAAAAAGGCGCCGGGACGCCCTGCGTGGAAAGTTGCCCAGCCTGGAAATCGAAATTCCGCATGCCGGGATTTTGGAGCACCGGGACAAGTTCGTAGCGAAGGCCGATATTGAAGGTAAACTTGCGGCTGATTTTCCAGTCATCTTGCCCATAGAAATTGAAGTCAGGATAGCTATAGTTCATGGCAGGAGAAACGTAACCTGCCTTATTAAAAGTCTGGTTGCCGGAAATCGTAAACCCCAGAAGGAAATCAGCGAAAGCGTTGCCGCTGAAAGTCCCATTGAAGGTTGCAGTCGCACGGGGAAAAGGCGGCTGGAAACCGCCTGGCACATTGATGGTACTCCTCATGTCGAAAATGTCTTCCCCGAAAGTGAGGGTGTGCTTACCGCGATGCATCGAAAGGTTATCGCTGAATTGATAGGTCTCCTGGTTATAACCGCCGGGGGTCTGGTCAGCCAGGTTTTTAAAACTCGCATTCGTGCCGTTTACTGTTACGACGGGCATTCCAATCGTTTCCGTAACCCCGCCCCAATTAAGCTGGGAAGCAAGGTTCACGGCGCTGCTGCCACTTGCCTGGAAGAGGGAACGGTTATAGGCAAAGCGGAATTCGTTGACCGTCTGGGGACCGAATCCATGTGTTTCCCCCACGAGAAGGTTCTGCCCAGCTTGGGTGAACACGCCGGCAAAGTTGGGGTTCCCGCCAGTACCCGCCACGCTGGTGCGATAGAGGGGACTGGTCTCTGCCCATCGTCCGTACAGGTGATCGTTCGAGCCCAGTTGGTGGTCGATGCGTGCCAGGTATTGGTCGTCTCCTGAAATAGTCGGAGTGCCCACGGTGTAATTGTTCACCAAACCTGACCTTGCTGGCAGTGGCCAATAGTTGATAACGAAGGGGGCGTACGCCGCAATATGATTGCTGGGAATTATGTTCCCCGAAAAGGCTGTGCCGGTTAATGGATCCTTGACCACTGTCCCGGGGAGCAGGGAAGAAAAGTCACCGTTGCGGTATGCGGCGGGTGGCACGGACATCGTGGAAGGGCTCTTGCTGATGATGCGCTGTCCTTCGTAGCTGAAGAAGAAAAACGTTTTGTCCTTACCGTTGAAAAGGTGCGGCAGGACGATCAGCCCGCCGATGGTACCGCCAAAATTATGCTGGTGCCAAGGCAAATAGGCCGTCGCCGGCGTGACGAAGAAGTTTTGCGCGTTTAAAAACGCCTCGCGATCGAACTCGTACAAGGTGCCATGCGGAATGTTAGTACCGGATTTGGTCGCCACGTTCACAAACACCGGGCTGGCGCCGAACTGCGCGGTAAAGGACGAGGTTTGCATCTCGAATTCCTGGATCGAGTCAATCGAGGGGGCGATGGTGATGGTCCCCCAATGGCACCGGTAACCGTCTGGCCAGAACACACCGGAGCAACGATGGTCATTAAGAATGCCGCCACAGTTGCCTTCGCAATGAATTCTATACTCCCTCTTCTCGCCATCGATTTATCCTCCTTATTCGTTACCCGACGCAGAGAAAGTGACCCTTAAGAAAGGTGCCGGCATCCCGTTAAGCCATTGTGAGAATCATATGACAGCAATATCAGATATTGTGTCAAGAGCTTTTTTCACTCAAAGAACTTAAGGTGTGACATTTTGGCTTATCAGATCGTTAAAGATGCGAGATGGTTCTGTCAGGTTCACCTTTGGCGTACTCCATGGCTTTTTCGTAATCAGCCATGACCGCCGGCGGATCCTGCACTTAAACGTCACGAAGCACCCGACGAGCAGTTGGATCGTCCAGCAACTCCGGGAGGCCTTTCCGTTCGAGTCGGAGTCCAGATTTCTGATCTTCGACCGGGATGCGAAATATGGGTGGGAAGTCCCGATGGCCGTTCGATCCCTGAAGATGAGCCCCGTGCGGACCACTTTTGGGAGTCCCTGGCAAAACGGTGTGGCGGAGCGTTGGGTTGAAAGCTGCCGACGAGACTTGCTGGATCATGAGCCGGGTTGCAGCACGGCCCTGCCTTTGCAAGGCCTGATCCGTTAGAAAGAACTCAGCATAATATAACTGATTATAGAATGATTATCTACATCTTGAGCCAGACGCCTTGGCTCCGCTGTTCCCACTGTTGCCTTCCGTCGACCGGCCCAATCCCTACACCGATCGGGATTACCTTCGGTCATAAAGTCTTCCCGTACTCGTTACTGAGAAGATAGGCAGGGGGTTAGTCTTCTTCGATATCGGCAAAGCGGCTGACAGGCTCGGCAAAAAAGTTATCAGTGTGATCGTCGTTTACTGTTGATACCTCACCACAGATGAGGATCCCGCCTTCCTTCTTTGCCCAGAAGCGGTGGAAGAGCCTTGGGGTGAGAGTAATGCTCTGGCCAGGGCCCAGGTCAAAGATTTCTCCAGCGCCTACGGCACGTTGACGTCCATCGCAATACACTTGAACGGGCGAGGTCGAGTCGATTGCATCGTCCGGCAGAGAGTTATAGAGCTCCAACGTGAGCACTCCGCCACCGCGGTTAATGATGTCCTCGGTTTTGGACCAACGAAAATGAAGAGGAAGTCGTTGCCCAGGCTTCAATATGATCACCTTCTCCGCATAAGGGGTTCCCAGGTGCGGCTGTTGATAATTACCGTTTCTCAAGGTGAAAAGGACAGCTCCAAATTCATCGAAGTGTCCTGAACCAAAATCGGTGATGTCCCAACCCAAGCTGTTGAGTCGGATACGCTCGCACTCAGGCCCCGCCTCACCCCATCTTTCGGCGGGCCAGTAAGCAAAGGGGGGAGATAGAATTGGTGCTTTTGTAACACCGCCAGAGCCGTTCGAATAGCGCTGTTGATCTCAGACCGTTTCATTTTCCATACCTCCCATAGTTGAATACCCGCAGGAACTCTTTGCACCGATCTTTCACCACGGCAAACCATGCATCTCGCCGCAGGGGATTGGCCACATGTTCCAACTTCGGTTTTATCGGCCCCTTTGTCTGGCCGTATTCTGGAGACAAGACTCCGGCTCCGAGCACTCCTTGCTCGACCAATTCTCTAAGCTGATTTTCGCTGAAAACATTTCCCACATTATTCAGCGCGTGGCGGACGAGGGCCTGTCCGCCCTTAACGGCAAGGGTTGTGTAGATGTTGACCTTCACAAAACCATCCGTGGGAAGTTTCGGCAGATCCTCCGGCCTTACGGAAGAAGTCCCGTGGAGGCAGAGGACTTTTCCAACCGCGGCACTGATCTCGCGAGCGCGGTCGGAACGGTAACATACTTGTCCGGCTGTGGCACGATGTTCGGTTCCCACGTTGGGGACAAGGATATCGACACCGGTCGCACTCAGGAAACGGCGCGCCTGGGCGACAGTGGTGGGTTCGTTCTTTTCCTCCCTGCCCGATGCTTCGAAAATCTCATCGACGGCGCCCTCGACAAGGAGTCGGCCCCGGACCTTTTCAACATACTGAGCGGTTAGCCGGATGTTCTCCTCAAAGGGCTTTTCACTGGCATCGAACATCACAGAGGCAAAACGGCCTACCGACTGATCGAGGGTGTCTCCGTCCAGCCAAGGGAAGGCATGATCGAGATGGGGCAGGACACGAAGTTTACGATACGGGCTGGCTTCTCCGGCAAACACCTTGAGGTCGGAAAACATCAGCTCATTGCCGACCCTCGCATCTCCGCAGGCGGTGACGAGAGTCATCTGCCCCCGCGGCGGATAGCGGGAAGTCCAGGCGGGAACGATGGGCAGGTCATCCACGCCAATCTCCCGTCCTAAGTCTAATGCGGAGGCAAGAATCGCCTCGAGGGTCTCCCTGTCCTCTGTGCAAAAAACCGGTAGCGCCACCCCCAACGCGGCCGCCTCCTGGTAAGTATCCTTTACTTGGTGATAGTCCGTTATGAGTGGCATATTCGCTCCTCAATGCATGACCGCTCCGCCTGAAACGTTGATGGCTTGGCCCGTCAGGTACGCGGCATCATCGCTGGCAAGAAAGACGGCCGTGCGCGCCACATCCTCCGGCGCGCAAAGCCTTCCCATGGGAATTTTCTTCTCCAGGTAGGGACGAACCTCTTCCGGTTTCAGGTTTCGCTTGCGAGCATAGTCACCCAACATCTGATCCCAGAGCGGTGTCATGACGACACCCGGGCAGAGGGCATTCACTCGGATCCCATCTCCAGCAAACTCGGCTGCCAGGGATTGTGTCAGGCCAATGATGCCAAACTTGCTGGCACAATACGCCGCATAATGGCTGTTGCCGACCTTGCCGGATTGGGATGACATAATGAGCACCACGCCCTGGCGACGGGGCATCATGCGCCGGATGGCGGCCTGGCAGCCAATGAAAGCTCCTCTCAAATTAACCCGCAGTGTCTGGTCCCACAGTTCCTCGCTGCACTCCAGAAAAGGAACAATGTGAGAGATGCCGGCGTTGTTTACCCAAATATCAATCGGGCCCAAGTGCTTTTCGATTTGGTCAGCAGCTTCTTCCACCGCCGGTCGATCCGAAACGTCAAAAGCCCAAGTGCCCGCCCGGCCGCCGGAGCGGACGATCTGCGCGGCGATCTCCTGCGCCGCCGGCAAGCGGATATCGGTAACGGCAACCGCCGCTCCTTCCTCGGCGAACATCCGGCAGATTGCCGCGCCGATTCCGCTCCCGCCTCCGGTGATCACCGCAATTTTGTTGTTAAGTCTCATCTTTCAAACCAGTGGGATAGACAATTACCTTTAAGCATTGGCGGTTCTTCATCAGATCCAGGCCCACGTGGAAATCTGCTAGTTTTATTCGATGGGTGACGATGTTCCGGGTGTCGATCTTTCCTTCCGCCATCAAGCGGACTGCCGTCTCAACATGCTCGGGTCGAGAGTCGGAGGCTCCCACGATTCGAATCTCTCCATAGTGAATCGTGCGACTGTCAAAGGCAATCTCGGAGGCCCCTTTGGGAAGACTGGCAAAGAGACTCACCGCTCCCCCTTTGCGTGCGTATTGGATGGATTTCTCCATCGCCTCTCGCGCCGGCGCACACACGATAACGACGTCAGCACCCAGTCCGTTGGTTTGCTCATTCACCAGCGCTGCGACATCCTGATGATTTCCATCTATCACCAGCACGTTACGCAATCCCCGCATGAGGGCGAGCCTGACCTCGCTATGCCCTACGACCATCACTACAGCGGCCCCTTCTGCCTTGGCCAGTTCGGCGTGTAAGGCTGCCAGGGGTCCGCTTCCCAAGATGAGGACTTTATCGCCGGCCTTCAGTCCGGCAAGCTGGTGGGCATTAATGGCACAACTCAAAGGCTCACTGAGAGCGGCGGATTCATCGGGGACCGAATCCGGAACCCGAATGACATTCCCTACCGCCAGGGCTTGCGGCGGGATAGCCAGAAACTCCGCCAAGGCCCCATCAAAGTCGTAGCTGATCGGCTTGGCGTTAGGGCAGATGTTTCCCAAGCCGAGAGCACAGTACGCGCATTGCCCACAGCTAACTGTCGTAGCTAACGTGATTCTGTCGCCGAGGGTGAAGCCCTTCACCTGGGAACCGACATGCACTATCTCGCCAACCATTTCATGCCCGATGATCCGAGGAGGGTGACAGCGAGGGTATCCAATGGTTGCCAGCTTCAGATCCGTGCCACAGATAGCGCAACAGCGAACCTTGGCAATAAGGTTCTCAGGGGTTGGAGCGGGCTCAGCATGATCCTCGACCCGGATATCCCCAGGGCCATAGTAGACAGCCGCCTTCATGTTAGAACCGCCTTCCTGTTGGCGGCTGTTTGTATACGACAAACACTTGTGATGTCAACTGATATCCTCGTTCCTGAGGTCGGCTCACTGCCGCAGCGGCTCGCCCCGGCTGATGATGGTAACGTTGGCGCGTGCGCTGTTCCCTGTCGGCACATCACAGTTGAAATGGATCCGATTGTCGCCCTCCTGGAGGATGGGCACTTCGCCCCGCGGCTCGACCTCTGAGATGAGCTTTCCTTCGGGGCTGTAGAGCTTGCAGTCGGACATGGACTGAAATTCCACGTAGCAACCACTTTCGATTTCCGTGGGGAAGGTTATTGTCCTGGTGCCGAACGTAAAAGCCGGATTGCGGAGTTTCATTTTTACCAAAGGTAAAGCCTTAATGGGGCTCAGATAGCAGAGGGCCTGTTGATGGGGGGGAAGGTTGTTATACCACAGGCACAGAGACGATACGCGGTTATAGTCTACGGACACTTGATAAGTCAGCATTAAGCCTGTGTCACTATAAGGCCAGGAGTAGGTCGAGAAGCGTTCTGCCTCCGGTTCGATGAGCTCAAAATATCGCCAGCCGGTGAAATCGACAATGACATAGTGCTCTCCGATATCGGTAATGCCGTATTCGGGACTTTGCAACTGAAAGTTCAGCAGTTCGCCCTGGCAATCCCCATGCACCCATACTCCCAGAGCCTGGTGTTGGCTGAGATCCAAAGGAGGCGAATATGTCTTGCCCCTCTTCGTCCAGGTGGCTTCACGCGTTGACTTGGGGTTCGACGCCGTGTAGCACCCGCTGACTGATCCTGCTCGGCGCTGGGCCGACGAACGACGCAAGTCGGCAGTAATCCCCGCCGCGGAGGCGCGGTCATTGAAATCTTCGGGGTCACTAAAATCCGTGAGCGTGACATTTTGAGGCGCCTCGTAGGATCCTGCGGACATCAAAGCCTCGATGCGTAATTGCAGAGGCTGCGGGTGGAATTTGTTCCGGGTCTGCCAGGTGTTACTCCAGCCATTGAGCCCCTCCACTTTGTGTTTGGCGTATTGGGCAGGCTGGAACCGCCAATTTCCTTGGGTGTCCTGGAGCAGGTTGAATTCGTCGCCCGGCACTCGCAGCTTTGCCTTGATGGAGTCTGAGAAATAGTGTGCATGGCGAAAAGTTTCATAGTTTTTGAAAATCGGCAGCAGGCGTTGCAGCGCAGGTTTCTTGACAGCGCTTTCAGGATCCACGAACATTAAAGACAGACCGGCGTCCGTACCCAGCGCCTTCCCACACAGATATTCAATATCGTCCGTGAAGGTTGGCTCACCTTGTAGGCCGGACCAGGTTCGGGCGGCCATCCATCCCAGTTGTCCCGGGAGAAACATGCGCGCCAGGTCCTCATTGGCCGCGCAGTGAATATCAATGTACTTTTTGTGGCCTCTCGCGGGAGTATCCCAGGCCCCCATGCGGGAGCGGACGTACCAGAGGTGATGGGTGAAGGTGCTGGCCTCCATGAGGCACGGCCTCTGCAATCGCTGCCACAGCTCAAAGACGAATTTGGAACCATAGTGCCAGCCATATTCCCCGCCCCCCAGAATATCTTCGCCATCCAGTGCATCCAGGTAGATCATGTCGAAGCCGCCTTCGTTGAAAAGCTCTGCCGATTTGGCGGCCACATCCGAAAGAAGGGTCGAATCGGCATCCGGCACAAAAAGCCCAAAACACTCCTTGAGATGATGCGCCTTCGCTCCTCGGGCATGGGACGCTGCATGCGTGCCGCAAGCTCCCCGCCGGCAGGTGGTAAAAGCATAAGGCGGCTCCTTGGAAACGCCGCTGTAGGTAATGAGTTCTTCGTCAATCTGAAGAGTTACACTATTGCGCACGAAAAAGCCCGTCTTGGTAGACATGGCCTGGGTGGGCTCAACCACCGGCACCGTCGTGGCTTCTGACGTTATGGATTCCGCAAGGGTAAAAGTGGCATCTTTCGCCAGCCGAGGGTCTGGTACAGGCGTCACCCACGGGCAGCCCTTGTCTATGAAAAATGAGTACGTATGCAATCCCACCTTGATCCCTGCCGCGTGAAACTTGTCAGTAACGGCCTTCACGCTCGCCAGGCCGCGTGGGTAGGTTTTGGGATTGAGCCGGCAATCGCCGAACCGGAAAGATTCACCTCCATTCATATCTACCTGATTGAAGCCCAGACTCTGGACAACTCTGATCCAGTCGTTCACGGTTTCTTCTGATAGATTTCCGAAGTTGAAAAGGTAGGAGCCCCGGTTGATCTCGGCCTCCATCGCCCACGGACCACCCAGGGGCGAGTGGGGTAGCTCTTCCGCAGCGGATACGACCTCCTTCATCACCGGCTGGAGTTGGGACTGAGGACACCCGATGATGGCCACTTGGGCGCCGGTGAAACCAAATCGTGCATAGCAACTTACCCGGAGGCGACTATTCGCGCCAGGCAATTCCGGCACATTCGTTTTCAAATTAAGCGCTAAAGCGCAGCCTGCAAACGGCTCTTGGAGTGTCCCTCGAAGCGTCAGAGGGAGATCGAAGAACGTCATTTCTTCCACATGCTCGTCGCTGATCGACAAGACTTCCAACAGGAAGTAATGCTTTTCTGCCCCTACCTTTATTACCGCATTGACGCCGGACTGGCCAAAATGTATGGTCATGCGTCCGTCCGCATAAGAGGCCTCAGAGGCGTCGTAGTCCTGACCGTTTATCTTCGCCCGCGCCATTGATGTGGTGGGCTTTTGGAGGCAATAGTCCTGCCCCGATTGTTTATCGATGAAGTGAAGATTCTGACCGTTGGACCCGATGACGTACTTCACGTAATCGGTTTCGACGCTCATCATCCCCACGGCGGAGGCCGGGGTTTGAGCAAGCTTGCTGGTTCCGAACGCCTTGAGAGAGGCGAGAGAAACCAATCCTTTTTTGAGGAAATGCCGTCTCTTCATCTGAACCTCCGCCGCTGCCTGCGGGATGAGTTCGAGGTTGCCTCCTGCCCGAGGGGTGATACACCTGGGGATTGAACCGGTGAACGGCGAGAGGGCGGGGCGAGCAAATCCTCCGCGCGGCACTCCGTCCGATGGGTGAACATCTGCCTCGCGGGGGAAGCCTATCACACCCCCCACTGCTTTCGTCGCCAAGTTATCCGAGGAGAGCATGCCGAGACCGGGCTATTCCCTTGACTCAGGTTCTCCCTTATGTTGTGGTAGCGTCTCTGCCGTCCTGACGGAGCCGACGGTGCGGAGGATCCTGCGGGCGGCAAGGACGGGTACCCCTTCCCCCATCCCTGTGGGAATCACACGAACGACTTATTTTGACGAAGGTACCGCATATGATGACTCGACGTGAATTTTTGGGGGCCGCAGCCGTCGCGGCGGCCGAGATGCGTATCGCTCCCGCGACCACGGCCGTCGGCGGCGCGCCGATGAAGGCCACACGTCTGAAATGCGAGTATGCCGAAAACCCTCTGGGGATAGATGTTCGGAAACCACGGCTGAGTTGGGTGCTGAAGTCCAACCGCCGGGGGTCGAAGCAGACTGCTTATCAAATTATTGTCTCCAGGAGGGAAGACAAACAGTCTCCGGGCGAGGGGGATCTGTGGGATTCAGGAAAAGTAGCCGCAGATGACCTGACGCAGGTGATTTATGAAGGCTTGGCGATGCAATCGCGGATTCGCTGCCACTGGCGAGTCCGCGTGTGGGATGAACAAGACCTGCCGTCGGACTGGAGCGCCCCAGCACACTGGGAGATGGGGCTTTTGGAGCCTGAGGATTGGGAAGCCCAGTGGATCGGCGACGGGTCAAGGGAAGAGTTGCGGCTCAACTATACGGGGCCTGCTCCTTACTTTCGCAAAAGCTTTGAACTCTCCCGGGCGGTATCATCGGCGCGCGCCTATGTGTGTGGACTCGGGTTCTACGAACTCTACCTCAACGGAGCCAAGGTGGGCGATCACGTTCTGTCGCCCAACCAAACCGATTACGACCGGAGGTTGCTGCGTCGCTTGTTGTACCCTTTTGACGATAAAACCTCCAAAAGGGTTCTATATGTAACCTATGACGTCACCCAGCATCTGCAAGCGGGGCGCAACGTGGCCGGGATCATTCTTGGCCATGGGTGGTACAACCAGCGGGACCGGGGAGCGGAAGGGTGCATGTGGTATGACTCGCCAAGATTGATTCTGCAGATCGAAATAGAATATGGAGACGGCAGTCGCGAGAGTATCGTCAGCGACGAATCCTGGAAAGTTTCCACATCCGGCCCCCTTATCCATAATGGCATTTTTACCGGCGAGAGTTACGACGCCCGGCTGGATATGCCCGGTTGGTCGGGCGCCGATTACGATGATTCAGCGTGGCGTCCGGCCGAATTGGTCAGGGCTCCGACCGGCCCTCTCCGCGCCCAGTGCTCCATTCCCGACAAGGTCGTAAAAACTATCCAGCCCATATCTGTTTCGAATCCCCAACCCGGGGTCAACCGGTTTGACCTGGGCCAGAATCTGGCGGGCTGGGCAAGACTGAAGGTGCACGGACCCAAGGGACGACG
>Ga0326728_10008198_pt1 | contig 26128 bp, 20 predicted proteins | sample MB3enrmetagenome_FD_207602 | JGI IMG/M metagenome (GOLD analysis project Ga0326728, IMG submission 207602) | Lab enriched peat soil microbial communities from McLean, Ithaca, NY, United States - MB31MN | ecosystem: Environmental > Terrestrial > Soil > Wetlands > Peat | place: USA: New York... | reverse complement strand
ACCGACGCCCGCGTCCTCAAACAGGAGGCATGGGGAATACCTCAACTTCTCGAACCGCCCGGTGCGGACCCGCATGCCGGGTGGTGTGGCAGGGGAGAGCGGTCACTCGCTCCCCCTATGCCGATTCCCGAATAGGGATTCATGAGCTGTTTTGACCACCTATTCAGCGCGAGAGGTAAAGTTATCTTTATATCCCCTATTGGCGTTGCAACTCACTATACTGAAGGTGCGTCCAAGGTAGTGACACCGCCGGGAAGAATGGCTCTCGCCGGAAGTTCACATGGATGCTTTATGGGGGGCCGCAACCGGTTTCGTGTTTGCGGCGCACAGAAGAATTTGATACGCTCAGGCATTCTTGGAACTGAGCGAAAGGAGAGTTTTCATCATGGCAGAAGAAAACAAGATTAACGGTCTGGCGTGGTTTGTGGCTGGATTGGGCGTAGGCGCGCTGGTGGGGATTCTTTATGCCCCCAAGGCAGGCCGCGAAACCCGGGAAGATCTGCTGAATGGAGCCCGGGAGGGAACCGAGTACCTCCGTACCCGCACCCGGCAAGCCGCGGAGCAGGTTGGCAACTTGGTGGACAAGGGCAAGGAGCAGGTGGGTGAATACGTCGATCGCGGACGGGCCCAGTGGGAAGAGTTCGTCGAGCGCGGCAAGAACCTGGTCTCCGAGCAGACCGGCCGGGTGACTGCGGCCGTTGATGCTGGGCGTCAGGCCTTCAACATGCCCTCAACCCCCGGCGAACAGCCCCCGGAGCTTTGAGCCTGCGTTTCCCCTCGGCCGGAATTCGCTCCGGACCGGCGTTGTTCCTTCATTCCTCCGTAGCCGCGCTTGAGCCGCAGATTGCCGCTCAGGCGCAGGCTCCGGGATCAATGCTCCGGCCTCGGTTGGGGCGCGCATAAGAGAACAGAACCCGAGCCCGCAGATCGACTGCGCGAGACCACTCCAATGCCAAAACTGGACAATCAGACTATTTTGCTCGCCTTTGTAGCTGTAACTGGGCTGGCTGTGTTGCTGCAGGCCATTATCCTGCTGGCAATCTTCGTCACCATGCGCAAAGCGATTCGTTCCATTCGGGAAGAGTCCGAGAGTCTGCGCTCCTCGATCATGCCCGTCATCTACGACACCAGGGATTTCCTCGCCAGCACGCAGGGAGTTCTGGCCAATACTCAGGATTTCCTTGTCAATGCGCAGGGATTCCTGACCAATGCGTATGGGGTCTTTACCCGCGTGGCGCCCAAAGTCGAGGCCGCAGCCGCCGACCTGGTGGAAATTACCAACGTGCTGCGCACACAAACCGCGGAGATGCAATCCTCGGCCACGGAGATCATGGAACGGGTGCGCAAGCAAAGCAATCGCCTGGATGAGATGTTCTCTAACCTGCTGGACACCGTGGATCGCGCCGGGGGCTTTGTGGCTGAAGCCGTCAGCAAGCCGGTCCGCCAGGTCTCGGGCATGTTGAGGTCGGTCAAGGCAATCGTCGAATCGCTGCGCGCGCCCCTTGCCCAGCGCCGGCCCATCTAGCCCAACCCCGGCGGGGACAGGCTCATCTGACCGGCGCGCCGCACGGACCATGCTTGCCTGGACGACGCTGCGCCGGGAGAACTCCATAGTGAAATGAAAGGGGCCAGGACTGTTGCAGTCCCGGCCCCTCTCATTTCGCGGGTGGTTTCTTACCGTTCGTCGACCACAATTACCTGGATCGAATACCCCGGCAAGGAGTAATGCAGTTGATTGCTCACGCCTGGGAGAGCGGTCTCGACAGGTACGATCTCTTCCGGTTTGTCCAGCGTGTTGGTGGCCTGTGTGCTTTGCGCTCTCAGGCTGACAAGCGTCCCCGTGGCGGCCAGTTTCGTGCCGGTAAACGCGATCTCCAGCGGCTGCGCGGCGGAAGAGGCGTTGACCAGCTTCAGATACAGCCGCTTCTTCGCCGAGTCCCGCGTGATTGAGTAGAAGAGCTTTGGCCCCGCGCCTTCCAGCTTTGAGCCGAGTGTCTGGTCTCCCAGGTGCGATGCAAACATCACCTGCGCCCAGTAGCCGGGAGACCCATAGCTGTGCATCGCGTCATAACCGATCAGATCGGGCGACCATTGCATTCCGCCGGGATTCACGTTGACCAGTAAAGGAGCGTAAGCAGCCATCACCACGATGTCGCTGTTGCGTTCCAGGCCGGTCATCCAGGCCGCATCGCCCAGCGCCGCGCCAAAGTTCGGGGTAGGAGAACCCTCCATCGTGGCCCACTCGCCCACGAAGATCTTGGGCCCGTTGCGGTCGGTCTTGTCGTAGTGCGTCGCATCCTCAAAGAACCTTGTAGCGCGCACATAGAAGTGGTCATCCACCACATCGGGCCGGATGCTCTTCACCGGCATAGTGGCGATCAGTTGAAGATCGGGATACCTGGCCTTGATCGCCTTGTAAAACTGCGCGTACCGCCCGTCGTAGCTTCCAGACTTGTCAAAATTGTCCTCATTGCCGATTTCGACATATGTGAGCTTGAACGGCTGCGGATGCCCATCCCTGACGCGAACTGCGCCCCATTTGGTATCTGCGCCGCCGGTCACGTACTCCACTTCGTCCAGAGCATCCTGCACGTAGGGCTCCAGATCGGGGCCCGGACTCACGTGTTCCTGGGCCATCGAGTAGCCGGCATAGACCGCCAGAACCGGCTGCATCCTCAGGTCTTCGCACCACTCCAGAAACTCAAGCAGCCCCATTCCATCCGACGATTGGTAACTCCACGGGCTGGGATGGGTTGGCCGGTCCACCAGCGGACCGATGGTCTTCTTCCACTCGTACCGGCCGGAGATATGGTCGCCCTCCAGGTAGTTGCCACCGGGAAAGCGCAGAAACGCCGGGTGCATCGCCGCCAGCTTTTCCATCAGGTCGATGCGGTTGCCGTTCACGCGGCCGTGGTAGGTAGGCGGGAACAACGATACCAGATCAAGCCAGAGCGTTCCCGCGTGTCCCACGGTCAGGACAAGGTGGTTTTCCGCCGAGGCCTGGATCTCGCCCGTCTTCAGCGTGAATTCGTACTGCTTCCAGGCTGTTGAGAGTCCGGAGACGGTCGTCGATGCCACAGCCTTATCGTTTGCATTGTTCACCAGGCTCACCGTCACCGCGCCCAGTGCGCCAGAGTCGGCTTTTGCGTAGAACGAGCCTTTGTAGGTCGTGTTGGGCCGCAGGGCCATGCCCCAGTAGCCATTGTTCAGAACGCCGGCCTGGTTGTGCGCGTCGGCCTGCTTCACGTCGATCCGGAGGCTGGCTTTCAGGGCGTCGCTCGGACCGGTCTGCTCGTCCACCGCGATGCCAGCCTGCGCATTGCCGTCTTCCACCAGCAGCCAATGCTCAATGCCCATCCATTCGGGCCGGAATGCACGATTGTGAACCATCTCCGCGTATAAGCCGCCGTCGTAGGAGTGGTTAATCTCCTCGGTCATCAGGCCATAGAGAGTTGGGCTGACCTTGGAGACCGGCTGGTCCGCATGAATGGTGAGAATGGCAGGTGGCGCCTGCGCCTCAACGCAGACCGCAGCAAAAACAGCGGCGGCAGAAAAAGCCAAGCCGCGAGCAAACGTTTTCAAAATCATCGATAGTGGCTCCTTACAATCTCATTCCGTGCCAGTATAGCCCGGCGTGCAGCCTTGCGGGGGAGCGAAATACGGCGCAGGATGGAGGGGGCAGAATATCTTTGCAGACCAGGTGGATCTCGTTTGCTGGATACAGCGCAAAGCTGTCACCTTAGGCGCAATGCCATGCATCTTCGATGGGAAGGTGATGTGTCGGCACCCAGGCTGGTTCCTGGCACTACAGTTGTATTTACTTCAAGACCTGGAAAAGAGGCAAAGGCCCAGAGCTGAAGTCCACTGCTCCCTCCGAAACCTACTACCTGTAACTTGTAGAATCAGGGCCTTATGAGCAGGCGCGCAGGCAGCAAGGTCATTGGCGTGGCCTCGCCCAACGGAAAATCAGACAGAGCACGCCGAGAATGGCCAGCACCGCCGCCGCCAGTTCCATCATCTCGACACCGGGCAAATCCTTCAGACTGAGTGTGGCCACCAGAATAGCCAGCAGAACGGCTCCCAGCATCAGTATTCCATTCACCACAACGGCTTTGAACCTCATGCGCAGAGGTGCCTGTTGCGCTTCGACAGGAAGCGGCGCGAAGAGGAGCGGGATCTCTTTCATGAGCCGATCGCCCGGTTGAATGCCCGGACCTTGGGAGAGACGCACCTCCGGCGCAACTTTCGCAAGCACCGCTCCCTGCATCGCTTCCGCCGTCAGGGGGCGGGCCGGAACAGTTTCAAAGTCAACTTGATTGCTTCTTATCTGCCGTCCGGAATCAACCCCACCAGCAAAAAGCCCCTCGACCATCCGGGTGGCATCCAACCTGGAGCTGACTTGGGGGTTGGCACGGACGGACTGTGCCGGGTCAGCAAGTTCAATGATGCCGGCGTTGGAGGCATTCTTCGCCGGCAGCGACGATTCAAACCAGTCTACGGGCATTCCCAGGCTGTTGTTTCCAGGCAATGCGCGAGTAGCAATGGGTTGCGCAGAAAGCGCCGGCAAACCCGGCTCAGGGGTCTGCGCAGAGGCCCGCCCATGAACGGCGGCACGACCGGCATCTGGCACTCGAGCGGGCTCGACGCCGGATGCTGCCTCCAGGCCGGTCAGTAAAGATTCAACACCTGCCAGGGACGCAACCTCCGCAGCACGCACAGCGGCAAGCGGCAGGTTTGCATCCTCATTCCACGAGGGGACGCTCCCGGCCAGATTGACGGATATACTCAAAGTGCCTTCCGGCGCTGCGCTTCCGCCTGTTCGCAGATCTTGCACTGCTGCCCAGGTCCGCAGGTTCCTCACTGCGGGAGCTCAGGAACGCTGTATTCACACTCTATCGACCATTCTTCTGGACTTTTTCGCCCGGTTGGCCGGGATTCCGTTACGCATGGCGGCGGCATGGGGTTGGAATAAGCATCGTGAGCGCGACAGGGGATTCTTCGCGCGATCCGAGCTACACAATCCATCCCCCGCCGACCACCTCGTCGCCGTCATAAAACACCGCCGACTGTCCGGGCGTGACGGCGCGCTGCGGCTCGTCGAAGGTGGCAAGAACCTCATCCGCTCCAGCCGGGGCCGCATTCGCTGCTTCCAGCGTGGCCCAGGCGGGCTCATGCCGGTGGCGAATCTTGATCTGCACACGCATCGGTGCAGTCAGCTCCGGAATCGAAATCCAGTTCAGCCCGCGGGCGCGCAGGGTACGCGTGGCCAACTCCTCGTCGGCACCCACCGTCACCCGATGGCTCGCCGGGTCAATGTTGAGCACATAGAGCGGTGTGGGCGAGCTGACGCCCAGCCCCTTGCGCTGGCCCACGGTGAAGTTGAAGATGCCCTCGTGCCGGCCCAGAACCTTGCCGTCGGAGGCCACCAGTTCCCCGGCCGTCTCCGGTAGCCGCTCGCCCTGCTCTTCGAGATAAGCCGTCAGAAACTGCTTGTAATCCCCTCCGGGAATGAAGCAGATCTCTTGCGAGTCGGGCTTCTCTGCCAGTGCCAGGCCATTCTGTCGCGCAATCTCGCGCACCTCTGGCTTGGTCATCCCGCCCAGCGGGAAGAGCGTGTGCGCCAACTGCTCCTGTGTCAGCCCGAAGAGAAAGTAGGTCTGATCCTTGGCCAAATCCTTGGGCCGTTTCAGAATCCACCGCCCGCGCCCAGAATCGCGTCCGGCGTCGAACTCGTTCACCGCATAGTGGCCCGTGGCGATCCGCTCAGCCCCGATCGACCGCGCCGTTTGCAGCAACTGGTCAAACTTCAGGTGGTTGTTGCAGAGAGAGCAGGGAATCGGCGTTCGCCCAGCCAGATATTCGGCCACGAAAGGCCGCACTACGTCAGCCTCGAAGCGCTCCTGCTGGTTGACGACGTAATAGGGAATGCCGAGGTGTTCGGCCACGCGGCGTGCGTCGTACACATCGTCCAGCGAGCAGCAGCGCCCAGCCTTGGGTGCATCTGGGATCCCGTGCTTGCCGGCCAGCCGCGTCTGGTCCCAAAGCTGCAGCGTCAGGCCCACAACCGCATTGCCTTCGTGAGCAAGCAGCGCCGCCACCGTCGAGGAGTCCACCCCTCCAGACATGGCTACGGCAATGGTTGTGCGTTCGGTCATGCTCTGTTATCCAATCCCATTAAAAGCGCTGTCATTCTGAGCAAAGTTTGTCACGTTCTTTGTGACAAACGGAGTCGAAGGACCTGCGGTTGTTTCCGCTTTGAAAGGGCACGACTTCAGTCGTGCCGTAAAGGGTGCAAAAGAACCGCGGGCTTTAGTCCCTGAGGGATTATTTCCACATTGCAACTTTTTTGAAGCGTTGCTGTCTAAAGCACATTGCTCTTACCAAGGTTACAAGCCTCACACAGTGTTTGGAGGTTCTCCTCTACGGTTTCGCCGCCATGGCTCCAAGCGGTTATGTGGTCAACGTGCAGTTCGAGACCTGGCGTCAATGCCGGACTTGCTCCGCACGCCCGACACGAGAAGTTATCCCGTTTCAGTACGCGGAATCTTAGCCGTAAAGAAGGATCTCGACTTGTTTGATGCCCACTGGCCACTTCAATGGGATCAGGCGCTGTCTTGTCTTGAGAGTTCGCGTATTCAACAAATTGCTGAAGTGCATCCATCCAGGTACTGAAACGCCTTTTATAGGCACCCCCGGAAATAATCGAGGGCAGGTTTGCCAATTCTGACATCCGTGGCTGTCGTCCATAATGCTCCCATAGGATCATTATGTTCTCGAATAGACGCTCGTCTGAGTAATTGATTTCATTTGAGATTTCTAGTCCTGCTGCGATGAGTGCTTTGTTCCATGTTCCGAAGCGTCGCCTTATTGTGGATGAGTCATATCTTCCAGATTCCGAATACGAGGCCAAAGTAACAAATTTTGTCTCCTTAGACTCAGAAACGCGTTGAATATCCGCGAGCAAGTCGGCAGTGGTGACAGGCGCACCATTAACCCTACTGAGCTGAAATCGAGAATCACCCATAATCACTCCTATCGAAGCATGATTGATTGAATCTCTGGTATGGATATCCAAGCTCTCAAAACATTCCCTCAGGGGCTAAAGCCCAACTTTTTCACGGCGCCTGGCGGCACGGCTGAAGCCGTGCCCTTTCAAAGCTACGAAACAGTCTACAGTAGCTCTCATCCCGCCGTTCCCGCCGCCACCGGCGAAATCGCCCGTAAATGCTCGACGGCCTCTGGAACCACCTTCAAAACATAATCCACATCCGCCTCGGTCGCCGTCTTCAGCAAACTGAAGCGCAAACTCGCGCGGGCGCGGGTCTTGTCCAGGCCCATGGCCATCAGCACATGGCTCGGCTCGGTCGCCCCGGAGTGGCAGGCCGACCCGCCGCTGACAGCCACGCCCTTCAGGTCCAGCGCAATCACCAGCGCCTCGCCCTCCAGATTGTCGAACCAGATGTTCGTCGTGTTGGCCACGCGGGGAACGGGGTTCGTCGATTCCCAGGTCCGAAAATCCGGACCTGGGGCACCCGGCTTGTCGCTGGAGAAAGAAACCGCGGGCCCTTCGATTCGCTGCGCTCGCTCAGGATGACAACGAGAAGAGTGTGCGCCGTTCACGCCGGTTCCGGGAAGCTCCAGAATTCCCGCCTCCAGCCGGTCGCGCAGAGCAGCCAGTCGGGGAATGGTCCCATCTTCCAGCGTGTGCATGGCCAGTTCCGCGGCCTTGGCCAGACCCACAATGCCGGGCACATTCTCGGTTCCGGCGCGACGCCGGCGTTCATGGCTGCCGCCCACAATCAACGATTCAAGCGGCGTCCCGCGGCGCACGAACATTGCCCCGACGCCCTTCGGTCCATGCATTTTGTGCGCGCTGATGGAGCAGAGATGGCATCCGAAGCGGCGCACATCCAGCGGAACCTTGCCCGCGCCCTGCACTGCGTCGATATGAAAAAACGCGCCCGCTTCGGCGGCAATCTTGCCTATTTCTTCAACGGGTTGCAGCACGCCGGTCTCGTTGTTGGCCAGCATCACGCTGACGAGCCGCGTTTCCGGCCGCAGGGCGCGCTGAATCTCGGCGGGATCGATCAGCCCGCTGGGCTGCGGTGGGACAAATGTAACCTCCACGCCGTGCTCGGCCATGCGGTCGGCCGCCCTCAGAACTGCTGAGTGCTCAATCGAGGTGGTAATGAAATGGTCACCGGGACGCAGCAGGCCAAAGATGGCCGTATTGTCGCCCTCGGTGCCGCCTGAGTTGAAGACCACCTCGGCATCATGGCAGTTGAAGAACTCAGCCAGCGTCGCGCGCGCGCGATCCACCGCGGTATGCGCCTGCTGTCCGTCCAGGTGAATCGAGCTGGCATTGCCGAAGCGCTCCATCCAGTACGGGCGCATGGCCTCCATCACCTCTGGCAGCAGAGGAGTGGTGGCATTGGCGTCCATATAGACCCGTTTCAGCGGTGAGTCTCCTTCTTGTTCGATTGTACGGGAAAATGATTTTCGCAAGCTTGAGCGAGCGTGACACCAAAGCTCCCTCGAGTTGTTCGAGATTTTGGCCGATTGGATGGAGATGGGGCAAGTGGAATGCAACCCATTCACTCATCCCGATTTGCGGAGCTAAACTGGTTGCGGAGGCTCCTCCATGCGCTTTGGTACGATTCAGCAATTGAGCACGATGGCCGTGCTTGCAGTGCTTTTGTATTCGCCCTCGCAAAGCCCCGCGCAGTTCTCCGGCAATGCAGCGCCGCCAGAGAGCGCGTTGTCGATCCCCAATGCGCAGTTGCTTCAACCCGAGGAGCTGAATCGTCTGCTGCACGCCAAGGGCGAAGAAAAGCCGCTGGTGTTGCAGGTAGGCTCGCATGTTCTTTTTGCCGAGTCTCACATACAGGGCGCGGAATACGCCGGGCCCGGTTCGCAACCAGCAGGTCTCAACCTGTTGCAGCAAAGGGTGTCCTTCCTTTCAAAGAAGAGCTTTATCGTGTTGTACTGCGGTTGTTGCCCGTGGAATCGCTGCCCCAACCTCGGGCCTGCGTACTGGCAGTTGCATAATCTTGGATTCACCCGCGTGAAGGTGCTTTATCTTGCCGACAACTTCGGCGCCGGCTGGGCAAGCAAGGGGTATCCGGTTGAAAGCGGTCGATAACACAGCCATGCACGGCAACCCCGTAGCCATGAGGCGCAGAGCGGATTCGGCGCCTTCCGTGCTTCGTCGAATGCTGCTGGCGGCCTCGCTCTGGGCGCTTTGTTTCGCGGCGAGCGGGGCGAATGCTGCCTTCGCGGCAGAGTCGCTCCTCCACAAGCAAGCGCCCGAATTCGTCCTCACAGACCTGAACCAGAAGAAACTGGACCTCACCGCCTTCCGGGGTAAAGTGGTGCTTCTCAACTTCTGGGCCACCTGGTGCGCTCCATGCCAGCTTGAGATGCCGCGCTTTGTTGCATGGCAAAGCCAGTACGGCCCGCGAGGTTTGCAGGTTATCGGCATCTCCATGGATGACGACCCGGCGCTGGTGCGCAAACTCTGCGCAAAGCTCAGAGTGAATTACCCGGTCGCGGTGGGAGATGAAAAGATCGGCGAACTCTACGGAGGAATCCTCGGACTCCCCGTGACCTGTCTGATCGACGCGAACGGGGAGATTCGCGCGGAGTATCGGGGCGAAACGGATCTGAACACCATCGAAACGCAGATCAAGCAGCTCTTGCCCAGACATTGAGCTTGTCAGCCCACGATACGGCAATAAGGTTCACGCTGTTTCCGAAAATGCTCCGCACCGCAACGAATATACTGATGGTGTTCTTGAGAGTCCCCAACCGGTGCGACCCGGCCGTGGCGTCTCGTTTGCGTTCCATTCTTACCCAGGAGTGCCTGCGCAGGCTGGGTATGCCGGGCATTCAAAAAACATCCGCGGTTCTGTAACGAATCGCTCTTGCCGTGTTTTTGTTTCAATGAAGGTGAGGAACCCTATGGAAGTGAAGATCGCACATCTTGATCGCGCCAGGTTCAGCATCCAATCCCGTTCGCACACCGTTATCTGCGACCAGCCGGAAGACAATGGCGGGGAAGACTCCGGCATGACGCCGCCGGAGTTACTGCTCGCGTCTTTGGGCTCCTGCGCGGCCTATTACGCCGTGGAATACTTGAGGACACGTCACCTCGCGGAAAGCGGCGTGAAAGTCTCGGTGACCGCCGAAAAGCTGAAGCAACCTCCCCGGCTCGGCAATTTCCGCATTCATGTTGCGTCTCCCGTTACTCTCACTGGAGAGCAGCAGGAAGCTCTCATGCGCTCCGTGCATCACTGCCTGATTCACAACACGTTGCTTTCGCCGCCCGAAATTGCCATTGAGTTGACGATCTGACGGGTTCCCACGAACCTCAGCCGTCTTTTTTCTGTTCAGCATAGTAAAAGGCGGGTGGCCCAGACCCAGAAAGTGAGGATGAGTAAGTAAGTCCGGGTGCCCCAGGTCCGGATTTTCGGACCTGGGATATCGCTTGAGTCTCATAAGAATTCGATGGGATTGATTCTGGGACTCGTGATAAATTGTCGCCGATCCAAAAATTCAATCCTTCTCAGGCCCCAAAAACGGGACCTGGGGCACCCCAATCTGGTTCATCCGCCAGACTGGGGATGTGGGCCACCCGCCCGGCGCTCCCTCCCAGGTCCGAAAATCCGGAACTGGGGCACCCTGGTTTGGTTCACTTTATTCCAATGGGGACCTGCGCCACCCGCCACTCTGCGCGTGGGTGAGGTCGTGTTTTCCAAGGTGTGGCATCCACCCGCTGGGGTAGGGCCTGGAGAGCGATACGCAGCTTCAATATGTCTGAATATCACTTTTTCAGGATCGACTCATCAGAGGTTTCTCAATTCTCCGCAGGAATCGTGACGGTATTCATGGACTGTGCGGGGACCGACAACTGATAGAGCTTTCCGCCGCTCTCGATGGTGGCGACTGCCGTCTTCTCCGAGTCGTTTTCAAACTCCAGCACTTTTGTGCCCAAGGGATTTCGGAAGGCGGCGATCTCTGCGAAGGGTCCGCCGCTAACCGCGATGCGCTTGGCGCCGGGAAGAACATTGGCGGAGAAATGCTTCATCGCGTAGAACTCGGGATTGTATTGCACCTGCTTGGTACTGCGATTGACCGTAAGCAGGCTGTTCTGACGCCAGCCCCAGGTGCTTGTCCCCTCTTCGTTCAGCACTGTGTTCCAGTAGAAGTAGCTGCCCGCAAAGTGGTTCATGTCACCGATGATTTTGCCGAAGGTGATCAGCCCCTGCTGCCACGTGTTTTCACCGTTGTAACACTCGGTCTCGGATTGCATCAGCTTCTTGTCGAGATATCGTTCATGCGTTGAGAGCATTGCATCCTGGCCGCTGTACTGATAAGCGATGCCGGTGATGAGCGGGTTAGTCTTGGGATCGTCGAGGACCGGCAGAATGAAATCTTCCAGATTTTCATTGACGATAGTGCCTTGCCAGATCTCGACTTTGACGCCATCCAGCTTCAGACGCGGGCCCAGAAAGTCGCGCACGAAGACGTCCATCAGCTTGCCGCTCCAGACGGTCTGCGGATAGACATTGTTGTTGTACTTGGGTTCGTTCTGCGGCATTACGGCATAGAGATTGATGCCCTCCTTGCGATAATCTTGCACATACTTCGAGAAGTAAAGCGCGTAGCTGGCCAGCGTCTTGGGGTCGTCCTTCATCTCGCCGCCCTTGTATGCGTTGCTCGTTTTCATCCACGAGGGCGGCGACCAGGGAACGCCCCAAATGCCCAGGCTTGGCTGATATTTCATCGCCGCGCGCATGAAGGGCAGGATCGTCTGGCGGTCGTGATCGATACTGAAGTTCTTGAGTTCATAGTCACCGGGGGTCTCGTCGAAGGAGTACCAGCCTGTCGAGAAGTCATTAGCGCCCATCGGCGCGCGGCCAAGCGTGAAGTTCGCGCCTTGGGGCGAGAACAATGCCTGCAACGCCTTCTCGCGGCTGGACTCGTCTAGAAACCGAAGCGCCTGCCAGCCAAGATCGTTGAAGCAGCCGCCGAAGCCGTCAATCTGCTGGTAGGTGGTGAGTTCGTGGAGCTTGATTGGGGCCGCATCCTTCCCGGATGAGGAAACCGATTCAATCGGCATCTCCTTCCATGGTTCTGCTTGCGTACTGGAGATCCACCGAATTGCTGGCACATCGCTTAGGGCTTGCGCGTAAGCAAGCGGCGCGAGGAGCGGCAGGCAGGCTATGAGAGCGGCAGAATAACGATTCAACATATTCATTTCCTTGGGTCAACCTTTTCTTCTGGATTCGGATTCGGCCTCTAGGGGCGCAATGAAACAGCCAACCGACTTAAGGCCCAGAAGCCGGTTCGGGAAATCCTCCAATTTGTTGAACCATACATTTGGTGCCGCTTGCGGCATACGAAACGGCAATTTCTAGTATGAAAATCTGGTTCGTTGAATCAAGGTTTAGACCCTATCGCCGAGTCTAAACCCTCCTCCTTCAAGGCGGAGAGATTTCAGCGTCAGGTCATTTTAATGATACTGCCTGGCATGGGTCCATTTTGATGCCTTGCATGGGGTATCGCGCGCGACAGCAAGGTCATGGCGCGGCAGCCACGCTGCTACGGACACAGTCATCAGATCCTCGATCTCGTACCCTATCTGGATGTGCTGGAACGGAAGCCCGGAGCCATGGCCGGTTTCATGGCGCAAGAAATCCGGAACGCTGCGTTGACTCCGGTATCTGTTCCTGAAAGTGGCCAGCAGCCAAGTTGATAGAATAGCTACAGCCTACACATGCCAATCAGAACGAATAACACGATCATGCCACCACCATTCAGTTCTTCGACGATTCCACTCATCCTGAAGATGTCCATTTCGGCCCCATTCACTGATCAGGGTGCCTGGTACGGATTCCTCCAAGTCATTCATCAAAGTTCGCGGATTAGTACCAGTCCCGCTACCCTCTATTGCCGAAACGCGCCGGATGATCGACTTGTTGGCGCTCTCCACGTTAGTCAGCGAACTGATGGCGATAGTGGTCGACCGCTGCACCCAGGCCTGGCCTGCCGCCAAAGCCTACATCTTCGTAGAGTGAAGGGCAGGATGGATGTGTCTGGGCCAAGTTGCGCCATGCACGCCAAGCGGCGTCGTAGGCGGCGATAGCGCGGTAAATCCGCTGGTGGTCGTACTGTCCAGAGGCATCGCCTTGACGGCCAAGGAGCAGGACGGTCCAACCCTGGTGAATGACTTCGTATTTGCAAGCGCCATAGATTGCGGAGGTAAGGGCGAAGTCGCGTAAGCCGGCATTGGGCCATTGAATTTGCTGGGCCAGGTGGACGATGCGCCGCCACATGTTACAGGCTTCGGCTTTCTCGGCGATGGCTTGCTCGACCAGACCTCGTTGCAGAAAATCGCTGAGATCTGGGTCGCCCATCTTGTCGTCGCGTGTCCACCAGAGGTCGATGTTTGCACCGAGATTGGTCAACTGGCCGCGCAGGACGGCTTTTGGAGAAAGATATTGCATCTCCGTGAATCTTGTAATGTCTGAGCCGCGCAGGCCAATGGAGCGGGCATAGGCGGCAATGATCTGAGGCTCTGAGAAGCTGGGGTCGATGGAGAATTGGGTGATGACGCGGGCGTTGAGGGCGCACCAAATTTCGTTGGAGATAGAGGGACCGTCCCAGCCACCGCCGCGGGACCATGTCCAAGTGCCTGCATAGAGGGGATGGTGGATAATGTCGCGCAGGCCACGCGGCGCTCCGGGCTTCACAAGGCGGTCCATCTCTTCCCAGCCCTCGATGACTCCCTTGCCGATGTAGTAGGGGTGAGCGCCCTTGCCGTAGGCCTCGCGCTGGCATTGCACCTCGACGATCTGGCGATGGCGGCCGATCATGAGGGTGGGATTGAAGGGGGTCAGTTGGTGAAAATCCCCTTGCTGGTGCTTGACGGAGAAGATCAGATTGGGATGCGGCTCGATGGCCTCGGTGACCCTGAGGTAGTAGTCGGGATTGTTGTGGAAGTTGTTGCCGAAGTCCCAAGTGCGATAGAAGAGCATTCGGTTGCGCGCGACGCAGACCTCTTGGCGAAGGAGAGTGAGCAGCGTGCGGTGGCTCGCTTCCGCGTGCAAAATGGCGGAACTACCCTGGGTCTTCTGCTGAACGATTGCATCTGTGGAGGCATGGTAGGGCAGGTCTTGCAGGTAGACCTCGCCAGTGCGGATGAGCAGGCCATCGAGTTGGGGCAGGCGGTCGAAGATTTCGGCGATCTGCAGACGCAAGATGGTTTGAGACATGGGCAGGGTGGGATCGATGCGACCTCGAGAATCGCAGATTTGCTGTTTATATTTTCGTACCAAGGCTATGGGGAGGACGGCGATCTGCATCCAAGCAAAACACGCGAGTCCAGATTGGTGCGCAGCCAGAATTTGCCGTTCGATTCTTTTAGCGACGGCCTCGGCCCAGGCGCGCTCATTGGAGCTTTTGGGAACGAGATCTGGATCGAGCTGGTCGAAGGTTGGAATGCCTTCAACGGCGCTCATCACGACTTGGCCGTTGTAGCCTTGCGCTACCAGGTAGCGGGGATCGAGAAAAGCGGATTGCGGGGGCTGCTCGCCAGGGTTAATGTGGACCATGTCGAGCATCCAGCGCGTTAAACTGGCTGGGGGGTTCGTCGTTGCATCGACCGCAGTCAGTCTTGCGCCAACAGAAGCGGCCATAGCCAATTTACAGAACTCTCTGCGTTGCATCGGGAGCATCTCAGTCTCTTGTAGTGGTCAACACTCTCAAACATAACGTTTGGCGCCGGGTGCCAGAACCGCCGACTGTCGCCTCTCAGCTTGCGGGAAGTAATCTGCTTGAGCGCTTTCAGAAACTGCGCCACGAGGATGATTGGCGGCTCGTTGATCAGCAGGTGAATATGTTCCGGCATCAGCACGTAAGCGTAAACCCTGGCCTGATGACGTGCCCTGGTCTGTTCCAAAATGGCTTCGATCGTTTCCTTGGGGCCCCGTGCTTCGAGGAGAGGGAGACGGTGAAAGCAACTGAACGTGATGAAATGAAGAGCCTCCGCTCTCTCAAAACCGCTTCAGGCCGTATGGCATACTGCCATCGTAACCCCGCGACCTTGTCTGGAGACCCGCTCATCGCGATAAAGCCGCGATGAACAGGGGCACAGCTCCTAATCACGTGATGACTGGGCCACCTGCCACAGCTTCTCATCGCTCACCGTGGTTCTTCAGGGACGATGACCGGGCCACCTGCCTCCTTATCCAATCGGGTTTCCTTCGATCCACTGCGGAAGAGATGCGAGCCAAGCAAGATCGAAGTCTCCCACAGACTTGTTCCCTACCGGCTCGAACTCGCGAGCCTGATTTCTTCCAGCTTCGCCATAAAACGCGTATATAAGAGCACTGTAGGCCGAGAGTCTCACGTCAGGCTCCTCCTCTTCAGCCATTGCCATATGGAGCAGCACATTGGTTGCTTTCGTATCACGATGCGACTTTAGAACTTGGCCAGCGCATCGCGCTGCGAAAGCTCTATTGTCGAAGTCCGCATCAGACTGAGCAGACTGGATGATAGAGGGGAGATATTCGTGCAATTTGCTCCACCCTCCTAGAAACCATATCGCTTGGTATCGAACCACGTGGTTTTCGTGATTCAGATACTTGAGAACAAGCGGAGCCGCACGACGCACTTGTTGCTCATCATAGGGCTTTCCGAGCCGCGTAATTGCCGCGCAGATTGCTTCACTTTCTGAGCTTCTTTCTGCATCTGCGAGGAGTTCATACGCCTCTTCCCAAGTCATTGTATCTCTGTTCATAGAAGCCTCACAGTTGGAGCTTGTAGATTTGATCGATTGCGGGTTTGATTGCGTTTACTGCCCCCTGGAAAAGGCTTCTCGTCTGATCCGATAGATTGGGATTCTGGAGCGCTCCAGTTAAAATCTTGGACAGGCTTGCCAATGAGTTTCCAGTCTGTAGCAATTCCTGAACATGATCGCCACCCGCCTCTACACCGGTAATCGACTGTTTGACTGCACCGTTAATATCCGAGTTGGTAAAATTGTTTGAAATAGAGTTCATCGCACTTGAAAGACGACTTGCTGTTGGTCCGCTAAGGCTAATCTCTCCTGACGCCGCCGCGTCTTTGATTGCTCCAAGACTGCCCGATACGGCATCTCTCGCAGATACCAGAGTTTGCGCAGCCCTTGTCCCCATCACGTTCAATGCAAGATAAGCTGGACCAGCTATTCTTGCGGCTAATGCAAGTGCTGGGCGACCAAGTTCCGAGACAATTGCTGATCCCAAGAATGGCGCACTCATCAATGCCATGGCCTGAATCTGTGTTCTTACCGCTTGGGGCGATGTCACATCTCGGTCATAATCGGGATCGCCGGGACCGCGCATTCCGTAGGTATCTGGGCTGTATTGATAACCAGATTCATGACCATCAGCATCTGCCCTCGATAACGGATTATTTCCGACGTAGGCATACAGATTGAGCGTCTGCGGATCGCCGAGTTTCGCATATGGCACAGGCTCAGTCTTCACGCTCCAGTCGGGGCTTAGCCAACGCCCCATTGAACTGGCGTAGTATCGCGCCCCGAAGTAGTCATTCCCTGATTCGGTATCGCGTTCTTTGCCGGTGAAGTGGTGTTCGGTGGCGTCTTCGGAGTAGCAGTGATTGGCGGGCAGGCAATTCGGGTTGGCGACTGCGGCCAGGCCGTCGCCGAAGGGTAGTGATTGGAAGTTCTCTTCGATCACACCGTAGACATTTGCCTGCACGCGGCGCGTGCCCAACGGGTCAGCAAGATGGAAGTGCAGGCCGCTGGTGTCATAGGTCGCGTCCAGATGCGCGCCCGCCCAGACGTTGCTATGGACCCAGCCGCCCGTGCCGTTCAACTCCGTAACTTGATTGCCGCCCTGGTCCAATAAGTACTGATTGGTCAGATTAAAGCCGGAGGCCGCTCCCGGCGCGGCGCAGGTGGTTTTCCATGGGAAGGTCCCCGTAAAGCTGGCCTTGCCCACGCGCGTCCCCTCGGCATTGTAGAGATACTGATACTGCCCCGTCACCGAGCCGTTGAGGCGCGTCTGGACCGCACACAACCTCCCCTCGGCGTCGTAGGCATAGTAGTTTGCGCCATCATAGATCACATTGCCCGCCGAGTCGTAGGTGAATCCATTCACTGCCGCGTTCACCGAGGTCCAGGTCACCTGGTTGCTGCCATTGTAGCTCGCCGTGGCGGGGACGCTCGTCTCCGGCGTGGGGCAGGCCGCGGTCTGCCAACTCTCCGCCGTCCGGTTGCCGAAACTGTCATAGGCCCAGCAGCCGTTCTGGCTGGCATACGGCCCGACCATCGCGAGGCTGCTGGTGAGACGGTTGAGCGTATCGTAGCTGAAAAGCCAGTCGCCCATCACCGAGTTCTTGAGTCGAATGAGGAACGGGACGGTTAGGGTTCGTGGTCTCTCACCCTTTCCGCGATAAGACTGCGGAAAGGATGGGGCACCCGCTAGGGCCTTCCATGAAAAGGGCCTAAGGAGAATCCAACTTTGACTAGTTCCCTGTTGCCTTTGCCGTTTTCTTTGCGGCGTGCTTCTTCTTCGCAGACTTGGCGCGGGCAGGCTCGGCGCCGAGGAAGGCAGAGCAGCGCAGCTCCGGCATCCGCGGCGCGGCTTTGGCCCTGGCAATCGACAGGTCCGCGACCTCTTCGACGATCCAATCGAAGTTGGCCTGGCCCACGGAGTGCATGTCGGCATCGGGCACGGGATTCATGAAGTCAATGGCATAGGGGATGCCGTTCTCGACGGCGAACTCGACGGTATTGAAGTCGTAACCGAGGGCCGCACAGAGCTTGAGCGCATCCCCTCTCATGCGCTTGAGCAGCATCTTTCCGCAATGCGGAGGGCCTTCAATGTAGCGCTCGGCGTGCGGCATGCGCGGGTCGTAGGGCATGATGCGGACCTTTTTCCTGCCCACAACATAGCAGCGGAAGTACGCAGTGAAATCGACGGCCTTCTGGTAGACCATGCACAGATCGCGGGACTGATCGTAAGCGCGGAAGAACTCTTCGCGGTCATGGACTTCATGCACATCGCGCCAGCCGCCGCCATCGACGGGCTTGAGGAAGCCGTGTTCGCCGACGTAGGCAAAGACCGCATCCCAGTCGAGCGGAAATTCGAGGTTGCGCATGGAGCGGTCGGTCGCGCCCTCGGGGAGCTGCTTGTGGGGCAGGATGACGGTGGGAGGCGCCGCAACGCCAAGCTTTTTAGCCAGCGTGTAGTTGAAGAACTTGTCGTCGGCCGAACTCCAGAAGGGATTGTTGATGACCGCCGTTCCGTGGAGGGCGGCGTGCTTCAGAAAGGCGCGATAGAACGGAACGCTGTGGGAGATGCGGTCCAGGATGACCGCGTAGTGTGGCGCCTTGTCAAGCTGTGCAGCGCCTGTCAAGACAAACTCTGCCTGAATGCCGTCGATGTTGCGGGCATTGATCCGCTCGACGAGTGCGCTGGGGAAGCTGTTCTCCACGCCGAACAGAATGCCGATCCTTTTCATGGCCACCTCTCCTGGAAGCACGCATCCAGTGTACGGCAGGCAGTCGATTCCGCTGTTTACGAGTGCATCAGGGCATACGGCCGTGGCCCAAAACAGAAGAGCGCGGCGAGGGCGATGCACCCACGGCCTGACACTGCCGCGACAGAATTACCTAGCCTATGAATAGGCCAACGATTTGTAGGGTACGTGCTTTACAGCTGAGGAACCTCTGATTAAGTCCGATTCCACATCGAGCATTCCTTCAGGGGCTAAACAGGCTGCGGAAAAACTCCTGTTTCTGGCAAAATTGACGGGAAACGTCGCTCCGGGGCTAAAGCCCGCTTTGATTCTGCGGGCTTTATGCGGGGGTTGAAACCCCTGCCTCCCTCCGGATCGCGTTTTTCGCAGTTTGCGGCACGACTGAAGTCGTGCCCTGACACGATGCATTGACTGCCTGATACAAGACCTTGGCAGCGGAATGGGGAGCGATCCGTTGCAGGGGCTTGTTCAGACCTCTTTTAAGGGCCATCCGCCGTAAAGCCCCCGGCTGCCGGAGGCATTACGGAATGGTCAAGGTAAACTCGGTGGTTGGCGCTGGAGTCTGGGCAGGATTGCCGACTCCAGTTACCGTGAAGGTGTAGAGTCCTGCAGTGATACCTGAGTTCGCAGGGGCGATGGCGGATACACTGAATTGGCTTCCGCAGCCGCTGAGGCTTCCGATGGCCGCCATCAGCACCAGAACGGCCAGCATAGCCCGCCAACTGCGACGCCGCGCGGGGATTCCCAGCAGGACCAGCACGGCCAGAACCGCGCCTCCTGCCCATCCGTGGCCCTTACCGGCATCCTCTGGCCTTGCCATCGCACTCTTGGCTGCGGTTGTGGTTACCTTGATGGTCGCCGTTGCCGCCGTCGCACCGCTGCTCAGTGTCACTGTTGAACTGCCGGCCGAGCAGGTGGGCAACTCATTGGCGCCCGCAGGAGACGAGGCAAGAGCGCAGGTGAGCGATACGGTTCCCGCATAGCCGTTGGCCGATCTCACGGTTACGGTCGATGCGCCCGAGGCGCCTGCCGCAACCGTTACCGCTGTCGCCGACATCGAATAAGTGGCGTTGTTGGCGTTTCCCGGCTGTATCTCGTAGGTTGCCGCAGCCAGAGGGCTCGGCAGATAGCCGGGGGCTACACTGATCGCCCGCAGCGTCTCGACGCTCATATCCAACACAACAGGACCGGCGTACCGAGTGGAATGCGGTGTGGGCGTTGTCCCATTGCTGGTGTAGTAAATTGCCGCTCCGGCCGTCTCGTCGGAGATGGTAACCGTACGTGTTCCCGCATAGGTTCCCGCGGGAAGATTGAAGACGGGCGGAGAGGCCGGCCGGCCTTGCTCCCATTGGTCGTTCAGCTCACTGAAAACACCGGTGGAATCGTAGCCCATTCCGCCAAAGAGCCAGAAACTGCCGTTGCTATCGGTCCAACTAGCCGCGCCATATCGGGCTCCAGGGAGGTTGTCCCCAGCAGGCAAACCCAGGGCGCCGTAGACTCCCGGCTGGCCTGAATCCGTGGTCGAGATGGTGCTGCTCCCGCCCATCCACGCCCATTCGCCGGTGGAAGGATTGAACTCCCAAAGATCGTTCAGATAGCCACGGCTGCCGGTGGAATCGTAGCCTATTCCTCCAAAGAGCCAGAGATTGCCGCTGCTATCGGTCCAACTGTTCGCCCACGAGCGGCCTCCGGGAATGTTTTCGGCAGCGGAAGCGCCCAACGTGCCGTAAACTCCGGGCTGGCCCTGGAATTCGCCGGGTACCGTGCTACTGCCGCTCACCCATGTCCATTCGCGGGTGGAAGGATCGAATTCCCAAAGGTCGTTAAGCGCGCCATTCGTGCCGGACGCGTCGACCCCGTCCCCTCCAAAGAGCCACAGTTTGCCGCTGCTGCCGGTCCAGCCAGCCGCCTCATGCCGGCCTCCGGGAAGATTTCCGGCGGCAGGAGTACCCATGGCGCCGTACACGCCCTTTTCGGCTCCCGAGGCCGTGCTGCTGCCACTCATCCAGGTCCATTCTCGGGTGGATGGATTGAACTCCCAAAGATCGTTGAGCTGGCCAAGGGTGTTGGTGGAGTCGGCCCCACCCCCTCCAAAAAGCCAGAAGTTGCCGCTGCCGTCAGTCCAACTGACTGCACCGGTCCTGCTTCCTGGAATGTTTCTGGCAGCCGGCGTACCCAACTTGCCGTATGTGCCTTCCTTCGCTTCCGGTTCCTGTGCCGCGCCGGCTCCGCCCATCCATGCCCATTGCCGGGTGGAAGGATCGAACTCCCAAAGATCGTTGAGCAGGGCTTCGACACCGGTGGAATCGAGGCCTTCCCCTCCAAAGATCCACAGATTGCCGCTGATGTCTATCCAACTGTTCGCGCAGTACCGGCCACCAGGAATGTTTGCGGCTGCGGGAGCGCCTAATGTGCCATACACGCTACTCCCTGCGCTTTGCACCGTGCTGCTCCCGCCCCTCCATGTCCATTGTTGGGTGGATGGATTGAACTCCCAAAGGTCGTTGAGCGTGCCCTCGGCATCGGTGGAATCGAGTCCAACTCCACCAAATAGCCATACATTGCCGCTGCGATCGGCGGAGCTGGTTGCGCAGTACCGGCCGCCAGGAATGTTTCCGGCGGCAGAAGTACCCGAGGCACCGTACACGCCAGGCGGATTAGCCGAGCTGCTTCCACTCATCCACGCCCACTCGCGCGTCTGTGCATCCTCGTCAGCGCTCTGAGCGCTGAGAGACGGCGCCAGAACTGCGGCCAGTGCGAAGGTCGATGCACCGAGAGCAAATGAGAAAGCCGATTTCCGTGGAAGGCGGCCGAGCCGAAGACTGTTCAGGTTCTGTTTAAAGACAAGAATCTGTTCAACTATTGAGAAGAATCCGATGAATTGGGCCACTTTAAACCTATTCTGACAAGACGGCCCAGCATCTTACTTCGGGTCCTTCGTTCCTTGTTCATTGTTCTTTATCGGTACTTTTGGATAGGCGTTCGATAACAAAAGTAATCTATCTGCAGACCTGTTCCAAAGAGAATTATACGTGATCTGTCTTAATCCAATGAAATTTGGAACGAGATGACGGGCGCAGGCGATTGATCGCGGCGTTGAACAAACGCCATTGAAGAGCATTGAAGATGCGTCTTTCCAGGGCGATGGCCGCCACAAATGACGAACCGAGCCGCGAAGGAGAGTGCCGGAAAGTTACTCCGCCCGGAAGCGCGCAGTGGGCGTCTGCCACTGGAAACGCGCGGCCAGCAGTTTGAGAACCAGTCCAGAGATCGCTCCGGCGGCGGTGGAGATGGAACGGTCCAGGCCGAGCCGCTCCCCGGCGAGGAAGACCAACACAGCCAGCAAGGCGGCGATGGCGTAAGGTTCGCCCCGCTCGAAGACCCGAGGCGTGCGCCCCATCAACACATCGCGCAGCGACCCGCCGCCGACCGCCGTGATAATGCCGAGGATGAGCGCGGCCAGAATCGGCAGACCGGCATTGAGCGCGCGGCTGACTCCGGCGACGGAGAAGAGACCCAGCGATGCGGCATCCGCAATCCAGATAAAGCGCGAAACGCGCGACTCGGCGCCGGAGCCGATGAGCAACGCCACCAAGCCAGCACCGAGCGCGACCAGCATGTAGCGGACATCCAGAAAGGCGAGCGGCGGGCCTTTCTGAATGAGAATGTCGCGGGTGATGCCTCCGCCCAGCGCGGTGATCACGGCCAGACCAAGCACCCCGACCAGGTCAAAGTGATACGTCCGGTTGCGGCGCGCTTCCAGCGCTCCGGCCAGTGCCCCGGCAGCTACGCCAGAGAATTCGACGACGGAGAAGACGACAATGGTGTGCAGGTCCAGTCCCATACTTGTTTTAGATTACGGCTTTTCCTGCAGATGAATATCAAGCTAGCTCCGGCATGGCGGCAAGCTGTTTGTAAGGGATGGTTTATGTGCCGATGCAGGCTCGCAGCAGGCGCACCATCAAGTCCGGTTCCATGGTGCGGCGATTGAGCCTGTAGTTGAATTCGGCGACATAGTGCTTGAGATGTTTCCGCTCGACCTTGTGATGGGTGCCGAGCAGAAACCGCTTCAGGTTCCACAGTGTGAGATGAACCCAGGGGAACAGCTCATGCGCTGGCTCATTCTGCTTGGAGGTAGCCGTTGCTGTGTGCTCAAACCCCTTCTGCTTCAGGTGCCTGTAGCCGTGCCAGCCATCAGAAAGAATATGGCTGCCGGGCTTGACCTTGCCGGCGAGAAACTTCTCCAGAGTCTCCGTTGCCGCGTCGGGAATGACCTCCAGAGCCGCAAATCCCGGCACTGGCTTCTGGTCTGGCTTGCCTGGGCCGCGCCGTTCCACCGCCACGGCCACCACCGATTTGGTTCTCAACTCGCGCTTGCCGCGCCCGCGCCGTCCTTCGCCGTGCTCCTCACCACCCACATAGCCCTCATCGACCTCCACCAACCCGCTTAAACGGTAACCCTGATTGCGGTCACTCATCGCCTTGCGAATCTTATGCAGAATCAACCAGGCGGTGGGATAACTGACGCCAATTTCCTTTGCCAATTGCATGGCTGAAATGCCCTTCTTGTCGTGGCTCATGCGATAGATCGCCCAGAACCAACTGCTCAGAGGAGTCCGCGTTTTGTGAAAGATGGTTCCCGCTATTACCGAGCACTGGTAGGCGCAAAGAGCGCACTCATGCACCTGGCGCTCGACCATATACCCGCGGCTCGGCCCACCGCAGCGAGGGCATTTGAAACCCTCCGGCCAGCGCTGCTGGCTTAGCTGCTCGCCGCACTTCTGCTCGTTCCCGAACGAAGCCCGGAACTGCTGCACCGTCATCATCCGACGCTGCTTCGTCGTGGACCTTTTCGCCATGACAACGTAGTATCGCTATTTGTTCGCCTGAGCAAGATTGATATTCATCTTTTGAAAATGCTATAGCGGCTCGCCTATCCGGCCAGAACCTAATGCAAGACGAATCGTAAGCGCAGCAAGGATAAGATACCGCTCACAATTACCAACCCATTTGGCGCATCCGCCTAAGGATGACCGCGCTGTAGCTGTTCATGCGCTCAGGCCGTCGCTTCAGGGGGGCAGGCAGAATCGCGGCGAGCCGTGCCGCCTGTTGCCGGCCGATATTGCGCGCCGCTATACCATCGTGGTAACGGCACGCCGACTCCGCGCCATAGACACCAGGGCCCCATTCGACCACGTTGAGGTAGAGCTCCAGTATGCGCCGCTTGCCGAGGACGAGTTCTGCCACCGGCACCAAAGTGGCCTCCGCACCCTTGCGGAGGAAAGAGCGGCCCGTGCCGAAGAACAGGTTTTTTACCAGTTGCTGCGTGAGGGTGGAACCTCCGCGTGTGCGGCCGCCTTCCATGTCCTCTTCGGCAGCGAGATGGATCGCGTGCCAATCGAAGCCATGGTGCAGGTAAAAGCGCGCGTCTTCCGCGGCGATGACAGAGTGCTGGAGATCGGGCGAGATTTGGCTGAGCGGAAGGAATTCGTAGCGTTCGCGATACGGCGCGTGGTGTATCCAGGCCTGCAAGTGGCGCTGAATGTGCACTGCGGTCGTCGGTGGGTCAACCCACCGTGCGGCCACAAGACACAGCACGGCAAGCGACCAAAGAAGCACAACAGCGATGGCAAACCATCGAACAACAGATCGCAGGAAACCCTTCCGAAGCGGGGTCTTGGGGTGTGTGTATGGCGTAGTAGTCACATTTCAGGATAATTGCCAGGGCCGGGTTGCCGCTCATGGCCTGATCAGAGCATTTCCGAAAATGCTATAGGGCGCGCGAACACCGATTGCTGCGTTCTTCTCAGGACACTCGGGGACAAAGCCCCTTGTTCCTTAATCACATTGAACCCCGCTACATGTGAGCTAGTGTTCTCTGTGTTGCGGAATGATGGTGAAGACGACGTTGCGATTAGCGTAGCGAAACCGCTTGCCGAGGAGACCGTGGGTGTGAGCTTGTAAGACGCTTTGGCGGCCAGCGTGCGGCCGGAAGCGATGGACAGGGCTGTCGGGGTTCGTGTTTTCTCATGTCTGAAAATCCAAACCTGGAAAACTCAGCTTTATGGCTGAACACGGGCGGACCACCCGGCCTTGGGATATAACTCTGATGCATGATTGGGTCTGAACGGATGCGGGGAGCGCAAGTTAAGCGCTCCCCGCCTTCTTCTGGTTGGTCTTCAGTTGGCCGCCGCTGCCTTCACGGCGAAGCTCTGTGCCAGCGCGGGCGCGGCAGCATAGTCGCTGTTGCCGGCCTGCGCGGCATGAAGCACGCAAGTACCCGCCGTGAGCAGCGAGGCCGTGTTGCCCGAAACCGTACAGACCGTGGTTGTGGTGGACGTATAAGCGACCGCCAAGCCGGAAGTGGCCGTGGCCGTCAGAGTTAGTTGCGACCCGGCGTACTGCGTACCGGTAATCGCCGGGAAGGTAATGGTTTGCGCGATCAGATGCACGCTGAAGCTTTGCGCAACCATCGAAGCGGCGGCGTAAAGTGTGTTGCCCGCCTGGTTGGCGTGCAGCACGCAGGTTCCCGGTGCGAGCAGCGAGGCCGTGCTGCCTGAGACGGTGCAGACGGTGGGCGTGGTGGAAGTGTAGGTAACCGCCAGGCCGGAAGTGGCCGTGGCTGTCAGAGTTACCTTCGACAAGGCATATTGTGTGCCGGTGATAGCCGGGAAGGTGATGCTTTGTTGGGCCTTGACCACGGTGAAGTCCTGCGCGAGCGTCGGTGCGGGAGAGTAGTCGCTGTTGCCCGCCTGCGCGGCGTGAAGCACGCATGTGCCTGGAACGAGCAGCGAGGCCGTGAAGCCTGAGACAGTGCAGACCGTCGGGGTGATGGAGGTGATGGTGACTGGCAAGCCGGAGGTGGCCGTGGCCACCAGCGTGATCTGCGTCAGGGCAAACGGAGTTTGCGTGATGGCCGGGAAGGTCATCTTCTGCGCCACCAGATGCACGGCGAAGCTCTGCGCCACCGTGGGCGCTGCCGCGTAAATGCTGTTGCCGGCCTGCGCGGCATCAACGACGCAGGTGCCCGCAATCAGCAATGATGCCGTCGAACCCGAGACAGTGCAGACCGTGGGCGTGGTGGAAGTGTAGCTAACCGCCAGGCCCGAGCTGGTCGTGGCCGAAAGCGTCAGTTGCGACAAGGCATACTGCGTTCCAGTGATGGCCGGGAATGTAATCGTCTGCGGAACGGCATGAACGGCGAAGCTCTGCGCGAGAGTTGGCGCAGCCAGGTAGTCGCTGTTGCCCGCCTGCGCGGCGTGAAGCACGCAGGTGCCCGGAACCAGCAGCGACAGCGTGCTGCCAGAGACGGTGCAGACTGTGGTTGTGGTTGAGGTGTAGCTGACCGCCAGCCCGGAACTGGCCGTGGCTGAAAGCGTCAGTTGCGTCAAGGCATACTGAGTTCCGGTGATGGCAGGGAAGGTGATGGTCTGGGGGGCTTTGGTCACAGTGATGGGCGCACTGCCGGTGGCCGTGTAATAGATCGAAGAGCTTGAAGAATCCGGCGTGTAACTGGCCGTCAGCGTGTCGCCGCCCACTGCCAGAGCCCCGGCGGAAACGTTGATGGTGGCGCTGC
>Ga0326728_10008195_pt1 | contig 26135 bp, 20 predicted proteins | sample MB3enrmetagenome_FD_207602 | JGI IMG/M metagenome (GOLD analysis project Ga0326728, IMG submission 207602) | Lab enriched peat soil microbial communities from McLean, Ithaca, NY, United States - MB31MN | ecosystem: Environmental > Terrestrial > Soil > Wetlands > Peat | place: USA: New York... | reverse complement strand
GTCCCATCGACAGCAACGCCTTCTTGACGCAGCTGGCGCAGTTGAGCGAAGTGCAGGGCATCACGGCACTGAACACATCGTTCAGCGCCCTGTCGAGTTCGCTGACCTCCAACCAGGCCCTGCAGGCATCGTCGTTGCTGGGTCACCAGGCGCTGGTCGGAAGTTCGACGGCGACATTGGCGACGGCCGGCGGCACCATCACGGGCGCCGTGCAGGTTCCGCAAACGTCGTCGGACGTCACGCTCAACGTCACGAACAGCAGCGGGGTCTTGGTGAAGTCAATCGACCTCGGTGCGCAGCCGGCCGGCCTCGCCAACTTCACCTGGGATGGCACGGCATCGGACGGCTCCAAAGCAGCCGCAGGCACCTACACCTTGAGCGCGCAGGTCAACGGCGTCGCGTCCGGCACCGCCGTCAGCACCTACGTCAACGGCACCGTGGAGAGCGTGACCATGGCGTCAGGCTCGACGGGCATGACCTTGAATGTGGCTGGGCTCGGCAGTGTGCCGTTCTCCGGCGTCACGCAAATTTCAAACTGAAAGTAACGGAGTATCTATGTCAAGCTTCAGTATCGCATTGTCCGGGTTGACGGCGTCGAGCTCCAATCTGGACGTTACGGCCAACAACATCGCCAACTCGAACACGGTGGGTTTCAAGGAGTCGCGTGCGGAATTCGCGGACGTGTACGCATCCGGCGCCGTGAATCTCAATACCTCGGTGACGGGCGAGGGCGTGCGGCTCGCGAGCACTGCCCAGCAGTTCACGCAGGGCAATATCAGCACCTCATCGTCGAATCTCGATTTGGCGATCAGCGGCGACGGATTCTTCACCCTCAAGGACGCGAACGGCATCGTGTATTCGCGCAACGGTCAATTCGCCGAAGATTCGAACGGCAACGTCGTAAGCTCGACCGGCCAGGCGCTGCAGGTGTACCCGCCGTTGGTCAACGGCGGTTTCAACACCGGCGCCTTGAGTGATTTGAACCTCCAGACGGCGCAAAGCGCGCCGCTGGCGACGACGACCGGAAGCGTGATTCTGAACTTTCCCGCGGGCGCGACCGTACCCACCGTTGGCCCCTTCGATCCCACGAATTCGCTCACGTACAATCAGTCGACCTCGACGACGGTGTATGACTCGCTCGGCAATTCGTATCCGGCGACCTTTTATTTCTCGCAGACCGCGGCGCCCAATGTGGTGGCCGTCAACATGACGGTGAACGGCACGCAAGTGGGCGGCGCTCAGGACCTGACCTTCTCGCCCACCGGTGCGGTGACCCTGCCGGCGGGCGGCGGTTTGACCTTCGCGGGATTCGCACCGCCGGATGGCGCGAACGCCATGAGCATGAATTTCAATTTCGCTCAGACCACGCAGTACGGCGGCAGTTTCGGCGTGACCTCCATCACGCAGAATGGTTATGCCACCGGGCAGTTGAGCACGGTCGCCATCGATGCGTCAGGAATCGTCTCCGCGGTGTATACCAATGGTCGCTCGACGCAGCTGGGGCAGCTGGCCATGGCCAATTTTCCGAATCCGCAAGGCTTGAAACAGCTTGGCGACACCAATTGGTCCGAGACCTTCACATCGGGCAACGTGGTGCAAGGCACGGCGGCATCGGCGGGCTTCGGCAGCATTCAATCCGGTGCGCTGGAAAGCTCGAACGTGGATTTGACCACGGAGTTGGTCAACATGATCACGGCGCAGCGCTCCTTCGATGCGAACGCCCAGGTGATCACGACAGCCAACCAAGAGTCCCAGACCGTCATTCAGGCAGCTCACTAATCATCGTCAGTAGAAGGGAGGCCGACTAATGGATAGAGGACTTTACGTTGCGATGACCGGCGCCAAGCAGATCATGCAGGCGCAGGCCGTGAACAACAACAACATCGCGAACGTCAATACCATCGGCTTTCGCGCGGATGCGGTGTCGTTCACGAGCGAGCCGATCTATGGTCCCGGCTACGCGACTCGCGTCAACGCCGTGGCGGGCGATGCCGGCGTCGACTTCGCGAGCGGCGTGCTTAACAGCACCGGCCGGCCGCTCGACATCGCCGTCAACGGCGAGGGCTTCATCGCGGTGCAGGGCGCCGACGGCCAGGAAGCGTATACCCGTGCCGGCGATCTGCGGATCACGGCGGACGGGGCGGTGGTCACGGGAACCGGCTTGCCGGTGCTGTCGGAGACCGGCCCCTTGCAGGTGCCGCCGGCGAGCCAAACGACCATCGGCGCCGACGGCACCGTTTCGGTCGTGCCGCTCGGCTTGAGTGCCGCGGCGCAGTCGCAAGTCGATCGCATCAAATTGGTGAAGCCTTCGGTCAAGACGCTGCAGAAGGGCGCCGACGGCTTGTTTCACCTCAAATCGGGCGGCAAGGCCCCAACCGACGAAACCGTTACCGTCTCTTCCGGGGTAACGGAGTCGAGCAACGTCAATGCCGCGTTATCGCTGGTGAACATGATCGAATTACAGCGGCTGTACGAAATGCAGATCAAGAGCCTCAACTCGACCGACACGAACGAGCAAAGCGCCGAGCGCTTGATGCTTGCCTCATAAGACCCAAGGACATCCGACATGAATCTTGCACTATGGGCCGCGAAGACCGGCCTCGACGCACAAAATACCCAGATGGCGGTCATTTCCAACAATCTGGCGAACGCCAACACGACCGGCTACAAGGCCGACCGCGCCACGTTTCAGGACCTCATGTATCAGAACATTCAACAGGTCGGTGCGCAGAGCACGCAGAATACGCAGTATTCGACGGGACTGTCGCTGGGCACCGGTGTGCGCATAGCAGCCACGGAGAAGAACTATCTGCAAGGCAGCGTGCTGCAAACCGGCGGCAATCTGGATCTTTCGGTCACGGGTTCCGGATTTTTCCAGATCACCATGCCGGACGGCACGCTCTCTTACACGCGCGACGGCTCGTTTTCGCTCGATTCACAGGGTAACGTCGTCACCGCGAGCGGATACCCGCTGTCCCCCGCCATCACCATTCCCATCACGGCGCAGTCGGTCACGGTCGGCGCCGACGGTACGGTGTCGGTGACCACTGCAGGCAGCGCGAAAGCCACCACGGTGGGGCAGATTCAGCTGGCGAATTTCATCAACGTGGAGGGCTTGCAGCCCACGGGCAACAACCTCTTGACCGAATCGGCTGCAAGCGGCGCGCCCCAGGTCGGCACTCCGAACACCAACGGACTGGGCAGCCTGAACCAGGGTTCGCTCGAGACCTCCAACGTCAACACGGTGACGGAATTGGTCAACATGATCGAATGCCAGCGCGCGTATGAAATGAATTCCAAGGCCATCAGCACCACTGATCAGATGCTGCAGTACCTGACGACGAACCTACAATGATGAACTCGCGGCGCATGCGCCGGATCCTGGTCGTATCTTGCGCGTTGTTCGTCAATGCAGAGCTCGGTGCCTGCGGCATGTTGCCTTCCAAGTCGCACAAGCCCGAACCCGTCGCGCGCACGTTGCCGCCACCCACGCCGCGTACGGACGGGGCGATCTATCAGGCCGGACAGCAGATGGAGCTGTTTGCGGACCTCAAGGCGCGCCGCGTCGGAGACGTTCTGACCATCGTCCTCAACGAATCGACGAATGCCAGCAAGAACGCCATCACCAAGACGGCAAAGACCACGTCGGTCGCCAATACCGGGCCCACCATATTCGGCAAGACCATCACGACCAAGGGGGTCCCCATCCTGAATACCACCATGAACGGTGCCGACAGCTTCGACGGCGAAGGATCCAGCACCCAAAGCAACAGCTTGGCCGGAAGCCTGACGGTAACGGTGATCGACGTGCAAGCGAACGGCAACCTGGTGGTACAGGGAGACAAGACCTTGAAGCTCAATCAGGGCGATGAGTTCGTGCACATTGCCGGTGTGATCAGACCGGCGGACATTGCAACGAACAACACCGTGACGTCGGACAAACTCGCGGACGCGCGCATCAGCTACTCTGGCAAAGGCACCGTCGACAGTGCGAACCGCATGGGCTGGCTGGCGCGCTTCTTCAATTCGCCCTTTGCACCGTTTTGAATGTAAGGCTTCGAGCATGTTCACAAAAGTCCTCGGTCTGTCGGTGCTCATGCTGTTCGGTGCCTCGTTCGCGCGGGCGGAACGCATCAAGGACATGGCGCAGGTCCAAGGCGTGCGCACCAACCAGCTCATCGGCTATGGCTTGGTGGTCGGCTTGCCCGGCACCGGCGATCAAACCAGTCAGGCGCCCTTCACCGTGCAGTCCCTCACCAACATGTTGGCGCAACTCGGCGTGACCGTGCCGCCGAACGTCACGCCGCAGTTGAAGAACGTTGCGGCAGTGTCGGTGCATGCGGTGCTGCCGGCCTTCATGAAGCCGGGACAGACCATCGACATCACGGTCAATTCCATTGCGAATGCCAAGAGCTTGCGCGGCGGTTCCCTGTTGGTGACGCCGCTGCACGGGCTCGACGGACAAATTTACGCCATCGCCCAGGGCAACCTGATCGTCAGCGGTTTCGGCGCCGAAGCCCAAGACGGTTCGAAGCTGACGGTCAATGTACCGAGCTCCGGCCGCATCCCGAACGGCGCCACGGTGGAGCGCGCGGTGCCGTCGCAATTGGCGCAGGGCGACACCATCATCTTGAATCTCAACGATCCGGACTTCACGACGGCGACACGGTTGGTGCAAAGCGTCAACCGGGGCGTGGGTGAGGGCTCGGCGAGCATCATCGATGGCGGGTCGGTCCGGGTCAATGCCCCTCTGGATTCAACCCAGCGGATAGCGTTTCTTTCGTTGGTCGAGAATCTACAAGTGGAGCCCGCCAGCGCGCCGGCACGAGTGATCATCAATTCGCGCACCGGTACGGTAGTCATCAGCAGCAATGTCACCGTGAGTCCGGCCGCCGTCTCGCACGGATCTCTGTCGGTTACCATCAAAGAAGAGAAGTCCGTCAGTCAGCCCGCACCATTCTCGACCGGGCAAACCACGGTCGTCAGCAATTCGACCATCAAGGTCGATCAAGGCTCGAATCGCATGTTTCTCTTCAAGCCCGGCGTCGAGCTGGAGCAGATCGTGCGCGCCGTGAACGAAGTGGGGGCTGCGCCGGGCGATCTCGTGGCCATACTGGAAGCTCTAAGGGAAGCCGGTGCACTGCAGGCCGAGCTCATCGTGATATAGGAGCCTGTATGACCATACCCTTGAAATCCGCCGTCCAGCCGACAGCGGCGCCGGCCGCCACCACCTATAGCGACCTCAACGGGCTAGCGGCTCTCAAGAAGGATCCTTCTTCGCCGCAGGCGATCCATGCCGTTGCCCAGCAGATCGACGCGCTGTTCCTGCAGATGATGCTGAAGAGCATGCGCGATGCCAGCGCCGAAGTGGGCGAAGCGGCCAGCAATGAAATGAGCATGTACCAGGATATGTTCGACAAGCAGATCGCGCTGTCGATGAGTCAGAACCAATCCTTAGGATTGGGCGCGCAATTGACGCGCCAGCTGTCGGGGGCGGCCGGCGGCGGCGCGCCGCCGACGAGCACGGGCAACCTGCAGGCCACACCGCCGACCGCGGCACCGCCGATCGCGCAGTCGTCCGCCGCCGTGCCGCCGGGCGCCGGGTCTCCCATCCAATTCGTCAGCCAGGTATTCCCCGCGATCCAACGCGCCGCGCAAGCCTTGGGCGTCAATCCGTTCGCGATGTTGGCGCAGGCGGTATTGGAGACAGGCTGGGGCAAACGCATGGCTCGGGCCGCAGACGGAACGCCTAGTCACAACATGTTCGGCATCAAAGCCGATGATGGTTGGGACGGGGCGCGAGTGGCCGCCGACACGGTGGAATTCAGCGGCGGAGTGGCTACCCATCGGCGCACCGCCTTCCGTGCCTATGGCTCCATTGAAGAGAGCGTCAATGACTTCGCACGGCTGCTTGGCAGCTCGCCGCGCTACCGCGACGCCGTCGCCGGCGGCGAAAATGCCGAAGCCTACATCGAGGCGATGGGGAAATCCGGTTATGCCACGGATCCTAAGTACGCCAATAAGTTAAACGAGATCATGAACAGCGGTACATTTCGCGGTGCGCTAATGGCGCACAGCGTCGCGCTTTAGAAATACGCCATGCCGCCGATACCCTTCGCAACAGGTGAATCTCGAGAATCGGCATAGCTGGGAGAAGACTCTTGTCCGACTTGTTTGGGATCAGTATTTCGGCGCTGCAGGCCTTTCAAACGGCGATTGAGGTCACCGGCAACAATATCGCCAATGCGAACACTCCCGGCTATGCCGTCGAATCCGTAAGTCTGACGGCCAGGGCGCCGCAGTCCAACAGCGGCACGCCCATCGGCGCCGGTGTCGACGTATCCTCCATCACCCGCGCCGTCGACCAGCTCAACAACAATCAATTGAACGCGTCGCAAAGCTCATTGGGCCAGCTCAATAGCCTGCAGACCTACACCAACCAGTTGGATAACATCATCGGCACGAGCGCCGGCGGCTTGACCACAGCGCTGCAGAATTACTACAGCGCCTGGTCGACGGTGGCGAACGATCCCACCTCGACGGCGGCTCGCCAGGCCTTGATCGGGCAGGCGCAGAGCGTTGCGAACAGTTTTCAGACCACGAACACGCAGCTGCAAAATTTGAACAGCAGCATCAACGGCAGCATCACCTCGGACGTCAATCAGATCAACTCGATCGCCGCCTCCATATCGACGCTGAACCAACAGATCGTTATCGGTACGGCGCAAGCAGGCGGCCAGGCGCCCAACGAATTGCTCGATCAACGCGATGCCGCATTGTCGAGCCTGTCCAAGTTGGTCGGGGTCACCACCAGCACCGACAGCAATGGTGCGTTGAACGTGTTCGTCGGCAACGGGCAGCCCTTGGTCCTGCAAGGCTCCACCACGCAGCTGACCACCGTCGCCAATCCGTTCAACGCTTCGCAGTTGGAGATTTCGACCTCCACGGACAACGGCAACATCATCAGTTCGCAGATCACTTCCGGTGATTTAGGGGGCCTGTTGGCAGCGCGCTCCCAGGCGGTGAACCCCGCCATCAATCAAGTGGGTCAAATCGCGACGGCATTGAGTACGTCCGCCAACGCTCAGCAGAATGCCGGTTTGGATCTCAACGGCCAGTTCGGCGCCAATATATTCTCTGTGGCCGCGCCCACGGCAACCGCTTCCGCACACAACACCGGCACGGCCGCGGCCTCGGTCAGCATCGCCAACGTTGGCGCGCTGACGGCCAACGATTACCTGTTGTCGTATCAAAGCGGCGCCTACAGCTTGACCAATGCCAGCACCGGCAGTTCGGTCGCCGTTACCGGCACGGGCACGGCGGCAAGTCCCCTGACGGCCGACGGATTGTCCATCGTGCTGTCCGGGACGCCGGCGTCCGGGGATCAATTCCTGATACAGCCGACGGCCCAGGCGGCCGGATCTTTCAGCGTGGCACTCACCAGCCCGACGCAGATCGCCGCAGCGGGCGCGATACAGACTTCCGCCGCCGACGCCAACACCGGTACCGGTACGATCAGCGCCGGGACCGTGCTCGATGCAGGCAATCCCAATTTGCTCAGCCCGGCGACCATCCAATTCACGAGCGCGACGACCTATTCCGTCAACGGCGCCGGCAGTTATGCCTATACGCCCGGCGGCAACATCGCGCAGAACGGTTGGCAGGTGCAGATCACCGGTACGCCGGCAACGGGCGATGCCTTCACGGTGCAAAGTAATGCCGGCAGCACCGGCGACAACCGAAACGCGTTGGCGAGCGCCAATCAGCAATCGGCGGGAGTGCTGTTGAACGGCACCACGAGCGTCAACGGGGCAACCAGTGCATTGGTCACCGCCATCGGCAGCCAGGCGCAACAAGTCAACACCGCGCAGACGGCGCAAACTGCCGTGAACTCCCAAGCGTTGGCGACCGTGCAATCCGTTTCCGGCGTGAATCTCGATGAGGAGGCGGCCAATCTCTTGAAGTGGCAGCAGGCCTACCAAGCCTCCGCGCAGGCGATGGCCATCGGCAACCAAACGTTTACCACGTTCATGGATTCGATCAACGGTACGTACAGCTAGGAGTAGGGAATGCGCGTTACCCAAGCCTCGGATCAGACCCAGTTCCTATCAGCCCTCGACACGCTCGAGTCCAACATTTCGCAGACGCAAAACCAGATCTCCACGGGTCTGGCATTTACGACTCCCTCGCAGAATCCGTCGGCGGCGGGCGAAGTCGATAACTTCCAACAAGTGCTGGCGCAGAGCCAGCAATACACGGCCAACGCCAACACCGCGCAGACGGGCCTCAACACCGAAGATACCGCGCTTACGCAAGTGCAAACTCAATTGCAGAGCCTGCGGGATCTCGCATTGCAGGCCAACTCGGGCACGGCATCGAACCAAAACTTGAGCGCCATCGCGACGCAGGCACAGCAGATTCAAGCCAGCCTCTTGTCGCTCGCCAACACTCAGGACGGCAACGGCAACTACATCTTCTCAGGCTTCGCCTCGCAAACGCAGCCTTTTGCGTTGACCGCCACCGGAGCGAGCTATGCCGGCGATCAAGGCCAGCCGCAAGTGCAAATCGCCGCGGGACAAACCGTTGCCTCCGGCGATAGCGGCGACGCCGTGTTCAACCAGATCAAGACCGGCAACGGCACGTTCACGGTCGCCGCCAATGCGGCCAACACCGGTTCGGGACTCATCGGCGCGACGACGGTGTCGAATCCCGCTCTCTATACCGGTGGCAGCTATGCGATCAATTTCACCGCCCCCAACACCTACCAGGTCGTGAATTCCGCGACCCATGCGGTGGTGACGTCGGGCACCTATGCGTCCGGCACGGCGATTGCCTTCGACGGCTTGCAGGTCAGCCTGAGCGGCCAGCCGGCGACGGGCGATTCGTTCGCGGTGACCCCCAGCACCAATCAGAGCATCTTCACGACGGTGCAGACTCTCGTCAGTGCGCTGCAGGCAGGCGTGAGCACACCCGCCTCGCAAACCCAATTCAGCAATACGATCGCGGGAACTCTCAATAACCTGGATCAGGCGCTCACGCATTCCTCCACCGTGCAAGCCGCGGTGGGCGGACGCCTGAATGCCATCACCACCCAGCTATCGGTGGCGACCAGTCAGCAAGCCCAGCTCACGCAATCCATATCGTCGCTGCAAGGCCTGAATTACGCGACCGCGATCACGACTCTGGACTCGCAAAATACGACGCTCAGCGCCGCCATGCAGGCGTTCACGCTCACGCAGGGTCTGACGCTGTTCAAGTACATAAGTTAGGCGCTGCGCGCCACCTTTGAACGGGGTCGCCCCTACGGGCGCGCGACCCCGGCCGATGGGCGCGCTGCGCGCGAGAGGAAAAGCCGCTGTCCCGGAGGCGCTGCGCACCGCTAATGATGGTGACCGCCTGCGCCGTGGACGTGGCCGTGCTCCAACTCCTCCGTGGTCGCTTCGCGAACGCTGATGACTTCCACGTCGAAATGCAGCGTCTGGTCCGCCAATGGATGGTTGCCGTCGAGCGTGACCATATCCCCGATGACGCCGGTTACGGTGAAGAGGCGCATCCCATCTTCGGTGCGCGCTTGAAACTGCATGCCCTTCTTGATGTCGCCGGCGCCCTGCAGTGCGCGCTTCGGCACGCGCTGAATCAACGCTTCATCCCGCTTGCCATACCCTTCCGCCGGGGCGACCACCACGGTCAGGGTATTGCCGCCCTGCTTGCCTTCGAGCGCTTTTTCCAGGCCGGACACGAGATTGCCGTGACCTTGGATATAGGCCAGCGGTTCGCCGCCGGCGGAGCTATCGAGTACGGCACCGCCGTCGTCTTTGAGCGTGTAATGAATGGTGACCACTCGGTCTGCGGTAATTTCCACGTTAAGTTCTCCGGTTACTCAACTATTAACTGACGCCTGCGTGTCCAATTTCGCCTCAAGATCATAGGCGCCAGCTTTGGTGATGCGCACCTGCGCCCATTGGCCGACCGCCAATTTGTTCGCTCCGCGGATATGTACGACTCCGTCGATTTCCGGGGCGTCGCTGCTCGACCTCGCAACGGCGACGCCGCCGTCGATGCGATCGACCAGCACCTGCATCCTTCGTCCAATTTTTTTCGCAAGCCGCTCCGCACTGATTTGCGCGGCGAGTTCCATGAAGCGCGCGCGGCGTTCTTGTTTGACCTCCGCCGGGACCTCGGGCTGTTGCAGGGAATTCGCTGCAGCGCCCTCGACCGGAGAATATTCAAAACATCCCACGCGGTCCAATTGCGCGGCCTGCAGCCAGTCGAGCAGCTGCTCGAAATCCTGTTCGGTTTCTCCCGGAAAGCCGACGATGAACGTACTGCGAATCGTGATGTCGGGTACCTGGCTGCGCCACGCGGCGATGCGCTGCAGCGTATCCGCCGCGGCAGCCGGACGCTTCATGAGTTTGAGGATCCGCTTCGATGCGTGTTGGAACGGGATGTCCAGGTACGGCAGCACCCGGCCCTCCGTCATGAGTTCGATGACTTTGTCGACGTGCGGATAGGGATAGACATAATGCAGCCTGATCCAGACGCCGAGTTCGCCCAAGGCGGCGCTGAGATCGTAGAAATGAGCGCGGCGTTGCTTGTCACGCCAGGCTTGCGATGCATATTTGAGGTCAACGCCGTACGCGCTCGTGTCCTGCGACACGACCAAGATTTCCTTGACCCCGGCGCGCACCAGTTGCTCGGCCTCGCGCATCACTTCCCCGATGGGCCGACTGACCAAATCGCCGCGCAGGGACGGAATGATGCAGAAGCTGCAGCGATGGTTGCAGCCCTCGGAGATTTTCAAGTAAGCATAATGGCGCGGCGTCAATTTCACGCCCTGTGCCGGTATGAGATCTTGGAACGGTTCGTGCTTAGGCGGCAGATGCTCGTGTACCGACGCCATCACCTCCTCGTAGCGCTGCGGGCCCGTGATCTTCAATACCTGCGGGTGGCGGTCAAGGATCTTTTGCGGCTGCGCACCCAAGCAGCCGGTGACGATGACTTTGCCGTTTTCGGCCAGCGCCTCGCCGATGGCGTCCAGGGACTCGTCCACTGCCGCATCGATGAAACCGCAGGTGTTGACGATCACGAGATCGGCCTTGCCGTAAGTGGCGGCGACCTCGTAACCTTCGGCACGCAATCGGGTCAGAATGCGCTCCGAATCGACGAGTGCCTTCGGGCAGCCCAAACTCACGAAGCCCACTTTGGGGCCCTTGCGAACAGCGGTTTTCAACGGAATGATCGACCTCGGCGGGGAAGCAGTTATTTTACTCCAAAACCACCGTCCGTCGCCGAAATCAGCGATTCAGGGCGGTTTCTGCGAGTGCGACACGACTTCCGAGAGGGCGACGGCCGCCGCCGCGATGGCTGGCTCCCAGTCGCCGGGACGCGGCTGGCGAAACTGGCGAAGGCCGGCGTACCAGGGCGAATCGCCGCGCTCCAGCAACCAGCGCCAACAACTGTCGTAGCGGTTCAACAACCACACGGGTTTGCCGAGCGCGCCGGCGAGATGGGCAACGGCGGTGTCGACGCTGATGACGACATCGAGATTGGCGACGAACGCGGCGGTATCGGAAAAATCGGCCCATTCGGCCGAGAAATCTTGGATTTTCGCGGTGTCGATGCACGGACTTGCACCGTGCGGGTCGGCGCCGTGTGGATCCTCGCCTTGCTTGGCAGCGGCCAGCTCGGCGGCGGCGGCGCCCTTTTGCAGGCTGAAAAACGCGCAATCGGTTACCGAGAGGATCGGTGCCAATCGAGCGAGCGCAAGGCTGCGGCGTAAATCGACCGCCCGGAGTTCGAGGCTCTGGCATCGCGCGTTGCCGGCCCAGACGAGCCCGACTTTCAAGCCCCGGTGGGCGCTGAGGCGCTGCCGCCAATGCTCGCTGCGGTCGTTCGCGGCAAATAGATATGGCGTTGCACCGTGCAATTGAGCGGGATCCAGCGACACACCCAGCCGGTAGGGTAGGCTCATCAGCGGACAGTGAAAATCGTAAGGCGGCGCCCCGTCCTGTGCAAACACGGCGCTGACTCCCGGCGCGCTGCGGACCAGCTGCACCAGTTCGGGCTGCGTCAGGACACTGACGGTGGCGCCTCGCAGAGCGGCATCTTGCGCAAAACGGATGAATTGAAGCGTGTCGCCGAATCCCTGCTCCGACCACAAGAGCAGCCGCTTGCCGTGCAACTCCTCACCGCGCCACGCGCGCTCCGCAGCGAATCGATAGCCCCCGCGGAGATGTTCGCAACCCTCCCAGCGTGCTTCATAGTTGGCCCAGCCGTTTTTGAAATCGCCGAGCAGCAACTGCGTCAGCGCCAGATTCCAACGAATCGGCGGCGATGCGGGTGACAATGCGATGGCCCGCGCCAAATTCGTCAGAGCCAGTTCGGCCAGTCCTAAATCCTGAAAAACCACACCCAGATTGTTCAGCGCGTCGACTTCATCGGGGTGCGCCGCGAGAACGGCCTCGAGTTCGCATCGCGCTCGGGCATGCTGACCGAAAATGCGCAGCGTAACGGCCAAATTGATCCGCGCGTTCCGGTAGGCCGGGTCATGGGCCAGCGCCTCCTCGAAACACGGCTGTGCCTCGGACAGCCGTCCTTGGTGGAAGAGCGCCAAGCCCAAGTTGTTGCGTGCCTGATTGAGGTCAGGTTGGAGCCGCAGCGCTTGCCGTAGCGGAGCCTCAGCGGCGGCATATTGCTCCATTTGCACCCGAGCGAGCCCCAGCCAATTCAGCGCTTCCGCGTGGTCAGGGTGACGTGCCAGGGAAGCAAGAAGCCGCGTCTCCGCCGTCGCCGCGTCCCCTTGCATCAACGCCACGCGCCCGAGGCCCCGAAGGCTCGACGCATCGCCGGGTAGCAAATCGAGCGCCCTTTCCAGAAATTGACGAGCCTCCGTCAATTTTCCGGCGGAAACCGCCAGATCCGCCAAGCCGTTGAGAGCCACGGCCAGTTCGCTGTGCGCTTCGGGAAATTCAGGCGTGATGACCAGCGCCTCCTCGAGAAATCGGCAGGCAGCCTCGAATAATCCCAGGTCGCAGCACAGCACCCCCATGAGGAAAACCACTTCGCTATCGCGCCGGTTCGCTGTATAGAGCCGCTGGTAGAGTTGCGCGGCGTCATCCAGACGACCCGCCGTGTGGTGCTGGAGCGCCAGCGCCAAGTCGTCGTCGCGCGCCCCGGTTCCTGCGGTATGAACTTGTTTTGCCGCAAGCATGGTGTGGTAGCCCGGTGTGCTTCAGCGCTTGAATACCAACCCCTGACCGGTCGGCAGCGGCATGACCCGGTATCCGCGCGCATCAAACCAGGGATCCTCGGCCAATTTCTGAGGACGGTAGACGCCCGACCATTCGTAGTCGTCGAGAATGATCATGCCGGACGGCACGACGCGATCGAACAGATGTTCGAGCGCCGCGATCTCCGCCGGCGCCTCGTTCAGATCGATATGCAGATAGGCAATTTTTTGAGGCGAGCTGTCCGAGAAAACCTCGGGAATCTTGCCCTTGATAAGCTTCACGTTGCCGTAGTCCTGGAATTTCGCCTTCACCCGGTCGTAGAGTTCGGGGCCGTGCTCCGCCATCGAGTGATGCGCCATGGTGGCATCATGCTCGAATAAATCGTAGCCCCAGAACGTCTTTGGGAATTCCGGGCCACCAAGGTAATCGATGACGGTCTTCATGCCGACCCCCTTGTAAGCGCCGCATTCGACGAAATCACCTTCGAGCTGGACGCAGTGATATCCGGCGCAAGCAAGAATATAGCGGCGCCAGACGATCGCCCGATCGGCGTCCGTCTCTGCATTGGTGTGCCAGGCCGTGACGAATTCGTCGTCCTCGAACATGGAATTATTGCGGCCCCAGGTAAAGAAATTGTCGGCGAAATGATTTCCGGGCGCCACCTTCGACACGGCCGCCTGGATGGATTGCGCCACGGACTCGCCGTCGGAAGTGCCCCAAAATACCGGATAAAAATAACTTTTGACGATGTTCAAGTCAGGGATCGACAGTTTTGGCAATCTCATCGCATACCTCAATGATCGAATCGGTGGCGGTCTGTTCCGGGGTCTGCAAGTGCTGTGCCGTTCGGACCAATAGCCCATCTCGCCCTCGATATGCGGGTCGTCTCGCGAATTGTCCGCGAAGACGGCGGCAGCATGCCGACCATCGGCCTCGCATTGCCGCCGTTGCCGCCTCGGTAGGTCCTTGTGGAGGATTCCGGGCCGATCGACGTGGCACGTGTTTTGCACATACTGCAGACATGAAAGATGTCGTCGTGATCCAGCATGCCGAGGCCATACCTGGCGCACAGGAGGTATGTGCGCAGTTGCCGGATTACGAGGTGTACTTGTTCGATCCGGTGCTGGGCGATCCGGTCGCCGCCGCGGGACTACGAAATGTGCAGCTGTTTACACAAATCGGCGGCCCTTCATATCACTCGATGGATGAGGACGCGCATGCGGCTGCGCTTGCGTTGGAAACAGAACTCGATGCCGGGCAGCGTGCGCACTCCGGAATTTCGATCGTGGGGTGGCAGCATCTGAATCTCTATTACCTCTTCATGACGTTTCAGTGGTATGAAGCGCTATGGCGGCTGATGGGCCCGCGCCTACACCAGCGCAAGGTCCACGTGCTCATCAACGACAATCCCGCCGACTATTATTTCAACTCATTCATGCCGTCGCTGGCGCTCGTGTCCTATCTACAGAAGATCGGAATTGCCTTCACGGCCTACGATTACGGCGCCAAGGGAGCGCCGGTCTATCAAGTTCCAGATTTGTCCGGAATGACTCGCGAGGGCGGCCCGGATTATTTGCTGACCCATCTGCCTACCTGCGTCTATGATTCAGCTTATTTTCAGGAGGAAATGCGTGCGGCGGGCAAGAAGGTAATCAATCTTCAAGCTACATATTGGGATTTGCCCTTAGCGGCCGATCGACAAATCGGTCTTATCGAGATGCAGGGAGTGCTGAGAGGCCTGGCGCCGCCGGTCGAGAAGCGGATCTCGGCGTCCACTCAAGCCCTCGGCAACGGGCTGCACCGGCTGTTGACACCCTATATCGGGCTGCCCGCTTATTGCGCACGACAGGCGGATCACATCGTTCAACGATATCGCGCTCAGCTGGTCACTTATTTCGAATTGCAGCGATACTTCAGTGCCGTCATGCCGGGAAAACTGTTGATGTCGGAACATGACACGGGTTTGCATGGCCCGCTGATCGCATTCGCAGAAGAACGATCGCTGCCGGTCATTCTAGTGCCGCACAGCAAAATTATGAACGACCTGGAGTTTACCCACAGCAATCTCCTGGCTCTCACGCATCCGATGCAAGGGACGTCGATACTCGATGGCTTGAAAAAGCCGGTGTCGACTCAGACTATCAGCTACCCAGAGCGGTTCTCGAGCACCAGTGCGGTGGGCTCGGGCCTGCGCACGATTTCCCTCATCCTCAATTCGCAGTCGTTGAACGGCATTCCCTTCGCTCCCTGCGACGTTTATTTGGAAGGCATCAAGCGTATCGTTACGTGGTGCCGGACCCACGACATAAATCTTAAAATCCGCTGCAAACCGGGTTACACCATGTTCGGACTCTTACGCGTTTATGTCGGAGTTGACCCGGACGTGCTGGCACGCAACGTCAACGAAACCATGGATGACCATGTGCGAGGCTGCGACTTGTGCGTGATGTACGAAATGCCCACCAGCGGCTCGCTGTACTTTCTTCGCAACTCGCTCCCAATCCTCAATCCCGTCGTCACCGTGCTGACGAAAAACCAGCTAACGCTGGTGCATCCCGAGTTGATCGTTCCGGAAAGTGTCGACGCGTGTTTGCAGCGGTTGGACAGCTTCAGATCGGATCCGCTGGCGCTCAGCACATTCCGCACCACACAGTTCCACGCTTATCTGTCGCGGTTTCAGCGCGCGCGCGCGCTGCGCACCTGCTTGTAAGACGGGGGCCGCTCGCCTTGTTGAAACACGGTTTCTCGAGCAAAATCGCGTCGTTTATGCCCATGTCAAACAAAAAGCGGTCGGAGGCGTTCTCGGTCCTGCTCGTAGGCTGCGGCCAAATCGCCGGCGGTTACGACCAGCCGGGGGGGAATGCGATCAAAACCCACGCGAAGGCCTATCTGCATCATGGCGGGTTTCGCTTGGCCGGTTGTGTCGACCCTGATGTGGAGAAAGCGCGGGACTTCGCGCGGCGCTGGCAGGTGGACGAGGCCTTTCCCGATCTAGAGGCCGCGGCGGGCGCCGCTTATGATGTAGTGAGTATCTGCTCACCGCTGGTGGCTCATGCCGGGCAATTGCAGGCTTTGCTGGACTGGGATGTGCGGCTGGTATTTTGCGAAAAGCCGCTGACCATCGATACCGCCTTGTCGCAAGAGATAGTCGACACGTATCGCGCAAGGAATCGCCCGCTTGCAGTCAACTATCAGCGGCGGTGGGACCCCAGCGTGCGGAAAGTCAAAGCGGACATCGCCTCGGGTCGATGGGGTCGGTTGCTGTCGGCGCACGGGATTTACACCAAGGGCATTTATGCCAACGGCAGCCACTTGATTGATCTTCTGCACACCCTCATCGGTCCATTGGAGCCGATCATGGTCACCGAGCAACGCATCGACTATCTGCCAGACGATCCGACGCTCGGCGGGATTCTGAGAACCGAGGACCATAGACTGGTCGTCCTTTCTATCGGCGATAGCCGGTGCTTCACAATCTTTGAGTTGGATCTATTATTTGAACAGGGGCGGATTACATTTGGAGATTCGGGGTGGACGCTGTGTGAGCGCCGCGTCACCCCCGACCCACGCTACGAACGTTATTTCATTCTCGAACCTCAAATCATCCGCCCAAGCACCATGGATCGGGCCATGAGTGCGGCCGTCGCGAACCTGTATGAGTTCTTGGCAGGCGAGCGAGAGCTGGTCTCGACCGGAGAGACCGCGCTCGTCAGCCAACTGACGTGTCAACGATTGCATGCGCTGGCCTCGACTACGCAATCACTTCACGTAAACCAAGAGTAAGGCTCTAGTGTCCTGAGTTAGAAATTCGCATCAATTCTCGCTCGGTCTAAGCTCGCGATGCGGCGTTGCTCGTCGTCGCCATAGTACCCACTATGACTCCTCCTCGCGCCTTGCCTCGCGACCTTATCCCGTCGCGATTTATTGCGCGAATTTCCAACTCAGGACACTAGAGCGTCGGGTGCACGGGGCTGAACACCGGAACGAACAGGTAACGCTTCGCCAACTCCGCATAGCCGGTGTATACGAAGTGCCCGTTGGTTTGCAAAAGCTCAGCGCGATTCGCGCGGTAAAAGCCTGGAATGTCGTACCACGCCATGGTCGGCTTCAAATGATGGACGACGTGCAAGTTGTTGTACAAGTACAGCACGCCGAACAAGGGATTCGACTCGACCGCCGCCGTGCGCTCCTGCGAGTTCTCCGCGGCTCGGTGCTCGGTGAACGCCCGCAGCAGGCTGAGGCTCAAGCCCGGATATGCCACCAGCAGGCAGTACTGCCACCAGGGGAAGCCGCAGACGCCGGTAATGAACCCGAACAACACCGCCACCGACAGCGCGTGCACTGCCCAGTGCGGCAAGTGACTGTAGTCCCCCTGCCGTGCACGGCCAGTTTCTCTCATGACCAATATCCATAGGCGCAGCGCCGGACCGATGAGCAAGCGCCCCGCCATGGTTTGATTGAACGTCAGCAGCGCGCGCTTGACGGGTCCCATCGGATCCCAGTCCGCCCGCAACACGTAGTAGGACTCCGTGTCCACGCCGGGCACGGTGAGATGGGCATCGCGATGGTGCGTGCTATGGCTCTTGCGGTACAGGGGATACGGAAACCACAATCCGAGCGGCGGAAATACCACGGCGAACCGCAGCCACGCGGGGACTCCACGGAATGCATGGATGGCCTCGTGCTGCAACGAGAAGTGCCACGCGAGGAGGTACGCACCGGCCGGCATGATCACCCACCAGGGCAGGATGGCGTTGAACCAGACCAGCGCAAACCACAGGGGATAGAGGACGAGCGCCACCATCCACGTGGGACCGTCGAATTGCCGGAATTTCCGTCGAAGCAAACCCATCCAGTTAATTTTAATCCGTCAGCGGTGATTCGTCACGAACGCCGGCGGAATCGTCGTGGCGAATCGATGGATGCTCCAATAGCGCGTCGCGGCTTCGAAGCGGTCTCGCAAGACGGCGTAAGACGCTGGATCGGGCACCGTGAAGCGTTGCAACAACAACCGGTCCAGCAGACTTCTCACGGTGGCGTCTTGATGTGCCTCGAGAAACGCTGATCGCAGCGCATCTATGTCCATGTCGGAAGCCACCAACGGCGGGATGGGGGTGGGCGAGGTGTGCCCCACGATGCGCACCTGGGACGTCAACTCCGGCCTGTACTTCTGGAGAAGCCGGAGCGCGTACGAATCGAGGGGCGCGACATCGGCGGCGCCGTGGACGACTGCGGTCAGGGCACCCAACGGCGTGACCGTCGGCGCGATGATTTCTCGATACAGCGGCGCGCGGCCATTCCTCGCTGCGACGCGCGCGGCCGGCGTGAAGCCGTTGGCCGACATGAAGTAGGTCAGTGCCGCGAGGCAGCCGGATTGCGAATCCGGTACCGTGAAGGCGATTCGTTTGCCGAGGGTATCTGCGACCGTGTGAAGATCGCTGTCCGCGCGAACCACGAAATCGCTCCAATACCGCGCCTGGCCTTCGAACTGCGGAGGCGAGGGAACGGGCGCCGCCACCAGTACCGGCTGCGGTTCTGCCCGTGAAAAGGGCAACCCGCACATGAATACGGCGCCCATGTCGGTCCGGCGCCACAGCGCCTTCATCGGCTTAGGCTCGGGATGGTCGATCAAACTCACGCGCACACCGGCCTTCTCGATGATGGCGCGCAGCAGCCGGCCCCACAGAGCGGCAACCCCTGGGCTCACGGAATACATCCGCGCGTTGGCGATCATCACTCGATGTGCCGGCGGTTCACCGAGCCGGAGTGGCACTCAGAATTTGTAGGCGAACGTGACTCCGAGTATCCGCGGTCGAAGCGGCGTCTGTGCGACGATGAATTGATCGGTACTGACGAACGTGCTCGCGTTCGAATTCGCGAGGTTCTCGCCGTACGCGGTCACGAGCCAGGCATCCTTCGCAACGCCGATCGACGCGTCGACGGTCGAATAAGCGGGATTCTCGAACCGCAGCCTGCCGGTGCTGACGCTGCCGGCCTGCGCGATCGTCGGATTCGAACCCGCCTGGGTGAAGGAAATGCCGCTGTGGGTGATGCCGACCTGGACGAACGGACTGTAGCCGGCGACCGTAAAGTCGTAACGCCCGCGCAGACTGAACTGGATCGGCGGCGCATCGGCGCTGGGGGCGCCGATCGGGCCGAATGGGTTGGTGATCGGCGTGCAGGTCGGGTTGCAGTCCTCCGTGAGCGGCTTGCCGAAGTTCACGCTTGCGGGATTGTTGTCGATCAGCACCGGCGAGTTCGTCTGCCGGCTTTGGTTCCAGGATGCCGCACCCTGCAGCGTCAGGCCGCTGACGACCCGGGCCACCAACGACGTCTCGACACCCTTGATGAGGAAGTTCTGACCGTTGGTGTTGTAGAAAATGTTGCCGATCAAACCGGGGTCGAAGAAGGCGACCTGGACGTTGTCCCAGTTCTCGCGATAGTAGGCGCCGTTCCACTGCAGGCGATGGTCGAGGAATTCCGTCTTCCAGCCGATTTCATTGTTCGTCAACTTGTCGGATGAGTACGAAGCGGGAACCGCGTACTGCGCCACCCCGTCCGGGCCGGGGGCATGCAAGGAGCCGCCGTTCTGGTTGAAGCCGCCGGGGCGAAAGCCCTGCGAGAACGTGTAATACAGCATGACATCCGGCGTGACATGCCAAGTCAGGTTCGCACGGCTCTTGTTGCCGGACTCGGTATCCCTGAGATTCGCCTTGTTCAAGTTGTAACTGGCCGCGGATTGGCACCCACCGGCCGGCGCGCCCTGCTCGAAGCAATCGAAACTGGCCATCACGCTGCCGGCCGAGGAGTTGTCGAAGCGGAAATGTCGCGCGCCCAGCGTGGCCGTCAGCACCTTGGGAATCAGGTCGAAGTCGACGGACGCGAAGAAAGCCGTCTGCTTGGTTTCGCGCACCGTGTCCTGGTAGAACGAGCTGTTGTCGCTCTGAACACCGGGATTCTGGACGCTCGTGCCGGCGAACGTGCCGGTGTCCGAGAGGCAGCCGCTATTGCCCGGCGTGCCCGCCGCCCCGTTCGAGGTGCACGCAGGAATGGTCTTGTACATCCAGTCGGTCTGGTCGTACAGCTTGTTGGCCTCCCAATAGGCGCCGGCGATCGCACGCAAACGCCAGTCGTCCGGCGTGCTCAGGCGGAATTCGTGCTGCTGGTGTTCGTTTTTCTCGACCGAGTGCCAGGTGGCGCTCGGCGAGAAGCAGGTCGACTTGAGGTTTGGGTCGCCGCCCGATCCCGGGCCGTAGCATTGATAGTAATCGGCATAGACGCCGCGCGCGTAATTCGTGTAGTCGCCGACCTGATCGACGTTCCGCACGAGATAGCCGCCGGTGTAGACGGCCTTCAAATCGCCGAACTTGCCGTTCACCGTCCACGCGGTGCTCTCGAACTTGTCCTTGTCGTAGGCCGGGTTGAACAGCGTGACTTCGAGCGGCTGCAGCGGCGCGCCGTCCGAGGCATTGGGCTGCTGGTAGAACACGCCCTGCGAGTGCATGTCCTGGTACGACTGCGTGAGCAGCACGTTCCAGTCAGCGTTGATCTGGTACAGCGCCTCGACGCGTATTCCCTGGTAGGTGACGGGGTTGATGCCGTTTGCAACCACGCTGGAGTTGTTGATGGACGGGCTGCCGGGCGGCACGCAATAGCCGTTGTTCGGCTGGCCGTTCGGGCACGCTCCGCCCACCGCCGGATAGTTCGCATAGTGGATGCCGATGTCGGTGTTCGCGCGCGTGAACGTCGCCGGCACGTTGTTGATGTAGCCGCCGCGGCTGTCGTCGTAGATCACCCCGCGCACGGCGAGCGTGTCGGCGATCAGCGGGAGATTCAACACCGCCGTCACGTCGGAATTCGGATCGCCGTGAGCCGTCACGCCGTAACCGGCTTTGACGTTCCCCTCGGTCACGTCGAGCTTCGGTTCGTTCGTAATGTAGCGGATCGCGCCGGCTTCGGCGCCGGCACCGAACAGCGTTCCCTGCGGACCCTCCAACACCTCGATGCGATTCAGATCGGCGGCGTAGACGTCGAGGTTGCGATTCGGGAGCTGCCCGGATTGATTATCCAGGTAGATGGCGACGTTCGGCCACAAGCCGGTCGAACCGCTGCCCTGGCTGGGCTGCGAACCGGCGGAGAGGCCGCGCATGAAGACCTCGTTCTGGCCCGGCCCGTTGTTCGCCGTCGTGACGTTCGGCAGATACTTGATGTAGTCGTTGAGGGTCTGGACGTTCAACTGCGTCAGGGTTTCCGCGGTCATCGCCTGAATCGAGATCGGCACGTCCTGCATGTTCTCCGTGCGGCGCTGAGCCGTGACGGTGATTTCTTGAATCATGTCGGAAGTATCCGTATCGGTCGCCGGCGCCGCAAAACTCAGGCCGGCGGCGCTGCCGCTCAAGATTGCCGCTATGGCATAAGTCAGCCTTGGATTCGGATTCATGCTTCATCCCCCGTTTGTTGTATAGGATTTTCAATACGGATACGTGCCAATCTCCGTAGTATCGACGCGGTTGAACGGACAATCAATACAATCAAGATACTAACTGCAACCCGCCTTGGCGAAAAGGTCTCGATAGGCCCGATAACAAAAATGACATCCATTTTTAATTTACATTTCAAAGGTCTAATTCATAATCCTCAAAACTAAAACAGGTGCTCATTGATTGCCGCGGAATTATTTGGACGTTCAATTGAGCCGGCGGCAGCGCTCGCGATGCCGTTTTCAAGCCCGTTGCGCAACGGCCCAAAGCGGTCCATGCAAAAATGGCATGCGCCGCAATTCGGTAACGCCTCGGGCCTATACCATATCGCCGGCTAGCCATCCTCGGCACCCAAGCGCGCAGGGAATCCAGGCGCGCGCAGCGGCGTGCCCACCGAGTCTTCGAGCAACTTGACGATCATCGATGACCAGGCGCCGCCACCGTATTTTGCGCGCCCTTCGATGAACGTCTGTTCCATCATGCCGGCGAGGCGCAGCGGCACACCGAAGCGGCGCCCGAATTCCACGGCAAATCCCGCATCCTTACAGGCTAAATCCATGGTGAAACCAATATCGTAACTGCCGTTCAAAATGACCTGGCTCTCGGTCTCGTGAACGAAGCTGTTGCCCGAACTGGCGGCGATCGCGTCGTAGGCCGCCCGCAAATCGACACCCGCCTTCGCACACAGCATCAGCGCTTCGCCCGCCGCGATCAGATGGATGAACGCCAGCATGTTGGTCACCACTTTGGTAACGGCAGCCTGTTCGATTCCCCCCAAGTGAATGACCCGGCCGCCCATGGCGTGCAGCGCGGGCGCGTGAGCCGCAAAAATGTGTTGTGCACCCCCAACAAGCACCGTGATGTCGCCGGCCGCGGCGCGATGCACGCCGCCGGTAACGGGGCAAACCAAGGTGGCGACCCCGCGAACTTCGGCCTGCACGGCAAGCTTCTCGACTTCCACGAAGTCATTGGTGCTCATCTCGATCCAGGTACTTCCGGGAGCCATTGCCGGCAGCGCCACGCCGAGAACCGCGGCGCTGGCGGCCGGAGACGGCAGGCAGGTAATGAGACCGTCGCAGTTTGCCGCCAGCGCCGGTACCGATGCAGCCCAATGCGCACCGGCAGCGAGCGCCAAATCGGCGGCCGACCGGCGCAAATCATGCACGGCGACCTCGAACCCGCTGCGCGCCAGATTGGCCGCCAGATGTTTGCCCAGATGACCCAGTCCGATGAATCCGTAACGCATTAGTTATCCCAACGGGCGATCGATCATTTCTAGATGCAGTGCGCCGTCCGATGGGTAAGGGTTGGCCAGCGCTACCTTTTCGTTCAGTTCCACGCCGAGACCCGGCGCCGTCGGCGGAATCACGAACCCGTCCTCCCAGCGAATGGGCGTCTTCAGGATTTGCGCGTGAAATCCTCCCCATTGCTGAATGCTTTCCAATATCAGGAAATTGGGCGAGCAGGTGGCGAGTTGAATGTTGGCGGCGCCAACTACCGGCCCGCAATACAAATGCGGCGCGATCTGCGCATAGTGAACTTCCGCCAAGGCCGCCACTTTTTTGGCCTCGAGCAATCCGCCGACGCGGCCGAGGTTGAGTTGCAGTATGTTGGCTGCGCCGGCCGCCAATACTCGGGCGAACTCGTACTTGGTCGTGAGTCGTTCACCGGTCGCAATGGGAATCCGTGTGCCCCGCGCCACGAGCGCCATCTGTTCCGGCATTTCGGGCGGCACCGGTTCTTCGAACCACAACGGATCGTAGGCCTCGAGATGTCTGGCCAACCGGATGGCGCCCGAGGTCGTGAATTGACCGTGGGTACCCACCAAGAGATCCGCCTTGCGGCCCACCGCTTCGCGCACCAGCCGCACCAACCGAACGGTACGCTCCAACGCCTCCTGGGTGGGTTGGCGGGGATCGTAGGCAGAATAACCGCCGGTGGGATCGAATTTGATGCCAGTAAAACCCTGTTCAACATATTCGGCCGCGCGCTCGGCGGAGCGCTCGGGGTCGTGGTAGAACTCGTCGCCCTCGCCGTCGGCGGGGTAGAGGTAGGTGTAACTTCGCAAGCGCTCGTGGACCTTCCCGCCCAACAGGTTGTATACCGGCTGCTCCACCGATTTGCCGATGATGTCCCAGCACGCCATCTCCAGCCCGCTCACCACGCCCATCAGCGATAGATCGGGCCGCAGGCTGAAGCCCGAACCATAGCTCTCGCGCCAGATCGATTCGATCTGAAACGGATCGCGGCCGGCAAAGCGCCGCATGAAGACATCCTCGATCATGGATGCAATCACATGCGGTCCGAAGGTTGCGGCATAGACCTCGCCGAGACCCTCGATCCCGCACGCCGTCTTCAATTTCAAAAAAACGAAGTAGCGCCCGCCGAAACCTGGAGGGGGATTGCCGACGACGAATACGGTGACACTGTCGAGCTTCATACGTTCCTTGTCGCGGATTAGCCGCAGCTTACGATAAGATCGGCGGCTTTTTGCGCCACCATGAGAGTCGGAGCGTTCGTATTGGCCGATGTCACGGTCGGAAATACCGACGCGTCGACCACCCTCAGATGCTCGACGCCGTGTACTCGGAGCGAAGAATCGACCACCGCATGGGCGGCATTCTTCCCCATCCTGCAGGTGCCCACCGGGTGATACACGGTGGCCGCACGCGCCCGAAAATCGGCGATGAGCTCAGACTCTCCGAGCGCGCCCAAGTCGGGTTCGAGGGGTTCGAGAATCAAGGCGCGCATCGCCTGGGTACCAGCGATGGTTTGCAGGAGACGCCCGCCGTGTACGACGTCGAGCAGGTCCTTGTCCGTGGATAAGTAATTGGGCGCGATCAGCGGGGCTTCGCGAAAATCCGCGCTCGCAATATCGATGCGGCCCACGCTCGTGGGCCGAGTCGGCTGGAAGCACAAATAGAAGCCGGGAAATGAATCGACTGCGATGCGGGTACGCGTCGCAGCTCCGGTGCCGTAGGTTACCGGATTGAAATAGAGTTGAACGTCGGGGCGCGTCGCAGCGGGATCCGCACGCAGAAAGCCCCCGAATTGATTCACGCTGAGTGCCAAGGGCCCGGTTCTCGCCAACAGATAACGCAGACCGGCGCGTAATTTTCCAACGGTCGAATGCAGTTCATTGTTGAGTGTCGGCTGCGTCGCTTTGAACGAATAGACCACGGCCAGATGGTCCTGCAGATGGCCACCGACGGCGGGGTTGTCGACCAGCGCCGTAATGCCGTGCGCGGACAACGTATCGCCCGGTCCTATGCCCGACAGCTGCAGCAGCTGCGGCGAATTGACGGCGCCGCCGCAGAGGATCACCTCGCCGCCGGCAGCGGAAAAATGCTGCCGACCGTCGCGCGACCATTCGACGCCCGTTGCGCGACCTCCGTTGAACCGGATTTTACTGACCCACGCATGGAGTTCGAGTTTGACGTTGGCGCGCCTCAGCGCCGGCCTCATGAACGCATCGGCTGCCGACTGCCGCCTGCCGTTGCGAATGGTGAGCTGGTAACAGCCGAGTCCTTCAGGATGATCGCCATTGAAGTCGTCGGTCCACGCCACGCCTAGTTCGCGGGCAGCACCCATCCAGCACGCGCGTACGTCGTGCAGGAAGGGAGTCACGTCTTTGACGTCCAGCGGGCCGTCGGTAATCGCGCGCCCGGCGGGATCCACGCGGCGCTCCGATCTTTCAAAATAGGGACGCACGTCATCCCATCCCCAGCCGACATGACCCAAGGCGCGCCAATCGTCGAAGTCCGCCGGCATGCCGCGGCAATACACCAACGCGTTGATGGAACTCGAGCCGCCGAGCACTCGGCCGCGCGGCCAATACATGGTGCGGCCATTGAGTCCTGGACTGCCTGCCGTTTGGTACTTCCAGTTGACCGTCGCGTCGGCGAACGTGCGGCCATAACCGATGGGCGTCTTGATCCAGAACCGAGAGTCCGATCCGCCGGCCTCGAGGACCAGAACCCGATGCCGGCCGCTCGCCGACAAGCGATCGGCAAGAACGCATCCGGCAGACCCGGCGCCGACGATTATGTAGTCAAATTGATCCACTGCCGCGAGCTTAGCCTGATCGCCCGATCGCGCTATGCCATTTCGCGATCCGGCCATGTTATTTTTCGAAGACGCATGGCCGCCTGCTTCCGTCGCGTAACCCTTGCGAACCCTGTATGGTGCGTAGGAGCCTGTCTGAGCATTCTGCGTGGCCGCGAGCGCGGCAGATTTCCTCTCAATCGAGGCGGAGCCGACGTAGTTGGGTCAGGACCCAATGAGGAGGCGACAACGACGAGTGAGAGGAAATCTGCCCGCTCCCTTCGGGTTGGCTGGGAGAGGGGCGTCTGCGGCGTTGGGGGGCGGGGGGGGGTTTACAAAAAACCCCCCCCCCCCCCCCCATCCACCCCCACCCCAACCCCCC
>Ga0326728_10008194_pt1 | contig 26138 bp, 18 predicted proteins | sample MB3enrmetagenome_FD_207602 | JGI IMG/M metagenome (GOLD analysis project Ga0326728, IMG submission 207602) | Lab enriched peat soil microbial communities from McLean, Ithaca, NY, United States - MB31MN | ecosystem: Environmental > Terrestrial > Soil > Wetlands > Peat | place: USA: New York... | reverse complement strand
AAAGGTGTCGGCGATAAGCGATTTTATTTCATCTGGCGATAGATTTTTCTTGAGCAGTTCCTTATCCAGAGTAGCAAAGGGACCGATATCATACCATTGTTCCAGGCTTTTTTTGCCATAGGCCTTTGCCAGTAACATCTTCGCGTTGCGCGTTTCGAATTGACGAAGATAGGCAAGAAAAATCGGCTCGTATTTGTCGTATGCTTCGGCAATCGCGATAACAGGGGCGATCTGTTCCCGAAATAGATTTTCTTTGGTCTCAATCAAATCGTGGACGCCGGAAGGTTTTACTGCTGACGTCTGCTGCTCCCTGACCATTGAGGCATAATCCCGTAAAGAAAGCAGACGGCCCCTCATGGCATAAATCCGGGCGTGAAGATTGTCTTCATCGGCATAATTTCGCATAATTCGCCACCTAACTCGTGAGCAGAATGGAAATTATATCTTCTTTTATCGCCCCCCTTAGGACATGATCCTCAAAGAGGCGATCGTTTTCCCTCCGGACGGCGGCAGAGGCCGCCTCTGTCTGCACTTTTGCATCCTCAACGGCTTGCGTCAGTCTGGTATTTTCTATAGATATAATACGGGCGCGTTCCTTAGCCTTTTTTTCCTCAAGAACGCGTTTGTGAGCTTCAATCGTTTTTCCGTACTCAAGCCGGGCTTGCTCGACATCAGCTGAGCACTGCCTTTCAATCTCGACAATCCGGGTGATCACATCATCCATATCCGCCACCCCTGTTTTTTAACAAATTGTTGAAAGTTTCTTTCCGTACAGTTTGAAAACGACTAAATGCAGGATGCAAAAACTTAAGTTTGCCCCTGCACTTATATTATAAGAATTTGCTTTGATATTATAATAAGAATTACAGCGCGTTATGTCAATGGGATATTAGCTGAAAAATATCATATTATCCCGTTTTTCCTGTAAAGCCACTTTGCAATCAGCTGTTAGAAGCAAAATGGGTCCCTCTAGTGTCCCAGAAGGACGTCTTCCGTATTCGTGAATAGCTGTCCCGGCAATTGAAAAATCCGCCGGAAAATATCCAGGGTTCCTTTAGCAATTGATTGGGCCGGGATGGGATTTACCTTCGGGTCATCCAGTTTTCCTTCAACCTTGAAATGGACAGTGATCAGATTGCCCTTCTCGTCGGTAACAAGCCATCCCACGATGGGAATTTTCGACACGGTTTTATCAATGGTATGCAGCGGATGAATAGCTATGGTATTATCTATTTCTTTTTTTACCAGATCGATTTTGCCTATGCTGGAAATCTGCATGGCATCGCTTTCGATGAAGAAATCGTCCGAGGACAGGATGCCATCCTTAAGAGAAATATCGGCCGTAATGGCATTATAAGGCATTCCATTCGAAGCCATATCGGGTAGCTGGAATTTAAACAATTGATAGAAATTGAGAATGGAGAATATCTTGGATAGAATGGAAAACTTCTTTAAGACTCCCTTTTCCGCCCGGATTTTAAATGTGCCCTCTGCCGTATTTTTGAAATCGTCGGCATTGCTGCCCACTGCGGTTATATCTCCCGCGATTGACAGATTGCCGCTAAAAAAGCGGTCTCCATATTTGATAAAATTCTGAAGCTTTTCAAGTGACAGCCTGCCTGCGGAAAAATTCAACGCGTAGCGGTTTGGAGCGTCAGGCCGGATATCCACCCTGCCCTTTGTTTTGAGATTACCGTCGAACACGCCGGCTTCCAGTGTTTCGATATTCAGGATTCCTCTATTGTATTTCAAAGCGGCGCTTAGTTTTTTAAAATCGATATCATTAAACATGCCCGCGTCCACGCGGAGAACCGCATTGAGTTCCATATTGGAATTGGATTTGCTTTTTTCGCCCGGCCCCAGCTTCGGATACTTCTTCATGGCTAAAAGATAGGCGAGATCATCCCATCTGATATATGGCGAAATCAGGGTCATATTAATCTTCGGATTGTCAAAATCCCGGATATCCCCCGCCAGGTTGTAAACAGACTTTCTGGAGCGAAACGACAGCCTGTCCACGCGCAGATGTTTATCTTCGACGTAAACCTGTCCTTTTATGTCACGGAAGAACTCCTGGCCCTGCAATCCGATATCGGCAGGTTTTAACGACAGGGCATCAAACTGACAGACAGTTTTAAGCTGATGGAAATCATCCGTCCTGCATTTGGCCTGAAAGGGACTTTCTCCGATGGTTGCCTTGAAAAGCGATGTTGACATTTTGCTTCCCTGGAAAGCGGCATTTCCCGTCAATCCCTTCACTGGCCTGACGCCGCCGGACGGCTTTAAAGAGACATTTGTGACAGACAAATTTCCCTTCCATTGAAGAGAACCAATATCTTCCAAATATCCGCGGCCGGTCAGGCCTACAAGACTCGTTCCCGCGGGATCAAGCTTCCGCAGCCCCGGCAAAACCCCCACCGCTTCGTGAATATTAAACGCTTTTGACCCGACATTAACAGTCAGAGGACTTTTGCCTTTGAAGGGAATCATGACCTTTCCGCTTACTTCAAAAGGCGGCAGATCATACTTAAAAAAGGGAATTAAGAAACCAGCCTTATTAATTATAATTTCAGCATATATCTGATTGGCTCTTCCCTGCGGTTTTTCCAGAAGATTACCGAAAGAATAATTGTTATTCGCCAGGTCCCATTTTGCCTTTATATCAAAATGATCATCTGGACCCTGTGCCGATAAATATAGAACGGAGGAGGGGTTATATTTCAAATCGCTTAATGCTTTTTTTCCGAATAGCCACAAAAGTTCATCCCTCGTGGGAATAAGGTTCATGTTCACGACATAAACAGACGGCCCCGGCTGACCAAAATCTGAAATGGCTCCTTCCACCGTGCAGGGCGAAGCGCCGAAACGCGCCTTTATATTTTTGATCATGAACTGCCGTTTTATCAACTCGAGGTTACCGTGAATGTCGTGAAAGACAGGCGATGTGCCGCCCGGCGCGAAAACGGCATTGTCGGCCAGGCCCCGAATGGTAAGAATGCCGGCATTTTCCGGTTTCAATATATTTTCTATCTGACTCAGTCGTCCGATCAGTTTACCCTCGACCAGCCGGAAATTCCCGTCCTTGATGTGCTCCTCAATAAAATCGCCGACGCCGCCCGGAATGATTCCCCAGGGAACATAAGACCGGACTTCTTTAAAGGAAAAATTGGAAGTAACGGCGTTTGCTTCCAGCAGGGGGTCATCCTTGTCCATATCTCGCAGAGAAAAATTGCCGGTCGCCGCGAAGTGATCCAACGCCAGACGGGCGACATCAATCCTGATATCTCCGTTATTGCGCGTCAGGGTGTAATCGGCAGATACCGTCTGTGAATGCACAGGACCGTGGAAAACTTTCGGATAATTAAGCACGACATCTTTGAACGTAACGTTTCCCTTAGATATGAAATTCGCGAACGTTCCCGATAATTTCGTCTCTACCTTCAGGCGGCCGTCCAACCGTTCAAACGGCAGATATTTGACAAAGTAAGGACGATAATGATGTAAATTCACTTCTTCCAGATAAACGGCGGCATCGACTTTACTCTCAGCCAACGGCCTGCCCGTATGGGCAGGAAGGAAATTTCCATCAATCATAAGTGTCGATTTGCTTTTATCCTCCAAGACATCGGTGGTAATATGGAAATGCGAAGTATCGCGCCAGATAGGCTGATCAACCCGGCAATAAAGATTCCCCATCGCTGTTATAAGACTCCCACCGCCCGCATCCTGAAGAGCGCCCTGATCAGCTAAAATCACCAGCCCGTTCCGTATGGTAAGCCTGCGAAACTCTATGCCCGTTTTTTTCTTTTCACCCGTTAAGATATCGGCGATATTCAGCACACCATTACGGTCCCGTTTCAGAAACAGTTGGGGCTGATCGAAAATTATTTCCCTTAAAACCAGACGATTTCTCAAAAGCGGAAGAAGATTAACCCGGAAAAAAGCAGTTTTGATGATAAGTAAATTTGATGTCTGATCCTTATCCCGAATCACTACATTGGTAAATCGTATAGCCAGCCCTGTGCGAAGGGTCAGTATGGCTTTCCCCGTTTCATAAGTAACATCACGATCCAATCCTTTTCCCAGGGCTTGCGTGATGGATGCTTTATAGTTCTCCAAACGATAAAGTTGATAGGTAGCAAAATACCAGGCAGACGCTAAAAGCACGATGATTGTAATAAAAGATATTATAATTATTTTAATAATTCTTTTTTTAGTAGTCAATCTCCGGTATCTTCCTTATGGGATAATTAGTGATGTATTTTTACAATAACAGTTCGCCACTGTCAATTTCTAAGATTATAAAGAAAATTGTAAAAAAAGAAAGGCCGGATACAAAAGATCCGGCCTTTCTTGGATGTTCGGGCAAGAATTAATTAATACACTGATTTATACAGCACTGCGATTTCACCGGGATCACTCACGGGCTTGGCATTGAAAAGTGCTGCCGTATCACAGATGGCATGGAAGGCAGCCATATCGAGACCGTCTTCGGGCACTTTTACTTCGCGCAACCGCATGGGGTGGCCTGTTTCTTTCATCAGTTTTTCAATGGCATCCGCCGCCGTCGCTGCTGCCGTCTTGTCATCCATACCGCTGATGTTGACGCCCAGAGCCTGGGCAACCAACGCCAGTTTATCTGCGGCAAAATCTATATTGTAGCGCATGACTGCGGGCAGGACAATGCCGCAGGCCGCGCCGTGAGGCACATTATATAAAATTCCCAGGGTGTGGGCCATGGCGTGAGCCAGGCCGACCTGGGCAATGGTGAAGGCCCATCCAGCCATGGTGGCGGCAACCTGAAGCTGGTTGCGGGCTATTTCATCCCGGGGATTGGCTGCAACTTTGGGCAGGTTTTCCCTGATCATGCGGATGGCATGGAGAGCCTGTCCGTCACAGATGGGTTGAGCCAGGATGCTTGTCAGGGCTTCAACTGCATGAGTCATGGCATCCATTGCCGTCGTCACTGTCAATCCCGGAGGCAGGGTCAGGGTAAACTGCGGATCGAGGATCGCCGTATTGGGAATAATTCGGGGATCAACCAGAAAGACCTTTCGTCCGGCTGACTTGCTCTTGATGACGGCCACGTTGGTAACTTCGCTTCCCGTTCCTGAGGTGGTGGGAATAACGATGTGGGGCGTCTGTGGTTCCTGGAGACGGTTGAGGGCGATGTGATCATTGGCTTTGCCGCCGTTTTTCAGGGCGACGCAAACAGCTTTTGCCGTGTCAATGACGCTGCCGCCGCCGACGCTGACGATACAATCCACTTTGAGCTCACGCGCCTTTGCCGTCGCTGCATCCACAATATCCAGATCCGTATCCTGGGCGATTTCATCAAAAACACCCACGCAGAATTCAACGAGGGCATCCTTGACTTTTTGGGCAAGTCCCGCTTTCACCACGCCTGGATCAGTCATGATCATGGCCCGCTTGCAGCCCAGATTGACTACCTCTTTATAGATGGCGGAAATTGTTCCGTGACCGGAGATGATATTCGTCGGGCAGTTATACTGGACTAGGGCGACTTTGGTATCATCGGAGAGACACGACATGGTGAAGTTGCTTTCCACCGAGGCGAAGGAATTTACGTGAATGCGCTTGATTTGGGTGTATTCGGCAAGTCCCGCCGTTCCAAGTTCGCGGCCCACGCCTGACTGCTTGTAACCGCCGAAGGGACAGAAATCGGCAAATATATGGTAGTTGTTGATCCAGACTGTTCCCGTCCGGATTTTTTCCGCGACGCGCACCGCGCGGGCATTGCTGCGCGAGAAGACACCGCCGCCCAGGCCGTAAATAGAGTCGTTGGCAATCGCCACGGCTTCTTCATCACTTTCGTACTTGATGACGCAGACTACCGGCCCGAAGATTTCTTCCTGGGCAATTCTCATGGAGTTCTTAACATCGGTGAAGATCGTGGGGGCGTAATAGTAACCGCCTTCCAGGCCTTCCATCATGACACGCTTGCCGCCGGTCAGTAGGGTTGCCCCTTCTTTCTGCCCCAGTTTCACATATCTTTCCACCGTAGCCAACTGGGCTGAATTAGCCAGAGGACCCATATGGCTTGTCGGCAAAAGCTGATAACCGACGCGAATATCCTCCGCCCTCTTCTTCATCTTTTCAACGAATTCATCATAAATTTTTGCCGGAACCAGCACGCGTGTTCCTGATTCGCAAACCTGGCCCTGATGGAAGAACGTTCCGAAACACGCGCCGTTCACCGCAAGATTAATATCGGCGTCATCCAGAATGATGTTTGCCGATTTTCCGCCCAGTTCCAGGGTGACCTTCTTCACGGAATCGGAGGCCATTTTCATGATCTGGCTGCCGACTTCGGTGCTGCCCGTAATGGCGATTTTATCTACATCGGGATGTGTACACAGAATCTTGCCCAACTCTCCGCCGGGACCGGGAAGAACATTGATAACGCCTTTGGGGATGCCCGCCGCCTTTGCCGCTTCGGCAATGATCAGCGCTGTCAGCGGAGTGGAGGTGGCCGGTTTCAGGACGATGCTGTTTCCCATGATAATGGACAGGCCGATCTTCCAGAAGGCCATGCTGGCGGGGAAGTTCCAGGGGACAATTCCCACGCAGACGCCGATGGGTTCGCGGCGAATCCATTCCCGGCCGGGGGCGAAAACATTGCCTGAATAGGGGATTTCTTCATGCCAGGGAAATTCTCGACTGGCATAATAGCCCAGATTTCGGAGCATTCCCGCGCCCAGCATTGCCCAAAACTTGGCAAGTTTTATAACATGACCGGCATCCTGCGATTCTGTTATTGCCATGCGCAGGGTCTGCTGGCCGACCTGATCGGCAAAATCATAGACCTTGTCTGCCCGGGCAGCCGGACTAAGATTACTCCAGATGCCGCTGTCGAAGGACCGCCGCGCCGCAGCGACGGCTGCTTCGGCATCAGCCTTACCCGCTTTGGCTACCGTGGCAAAAGGGGCGCCTGTCCCCGGATCGATGGTTTCAAAAACCTCACCACTGACCGCGTCAACAAACTCTCCGTCAATAAATAGTTTATAATGCTCCATACTCAAACCTCCCTTAATTTTATATTGTGATTGCGATTTTTAACCGGCAATGGCCGCAAGCAAAAAAATCAGCCAATGCCGGATATTGAAGCTCTCCGTGGCAAGCCACGGAGAATCTTCGATTCTTAAAGTAAATTATAATTCTATATTCGCTCGCTTACCCCGCAGCAAGCGAAGGTGTTTGCGCTCGCTGCCGAATTCACTTGACTAACAAATTCAGATATGTCTTTATATGCCTTACTAAAACAACTGTCAACTTTACATGGTGTTTTATTAAAAATACTGTTTCATTGTAAAACACTGATCTGTTTCAAATGATGGCTGCCGTTCCTGAAACGATGATGTTAATTCTGATAATAATTCATCAATTAATCAATTTACACGAGGCCATGCAGTTATGACAAAAAAAGAAAAAGCAATATCAGCCCTGATGGCCGTTTTTCCGGCTGCGGGAACATTTACCGTGTTTTCCCAAAACAGTGATAACGCCATAATTCTTGATTCCTTTATCAATTTTGCCGCCCGCAACGGGATAATCAAGACTGCCGACTCAAAAAATCTGGAGTCATTTATCAGTAATCATTTAACTCCCGCGGGTGATGCGCCGCCCCAGCATCTTAATTTCGAAGACCTCTTAGACAAAAAGGATGAACTGCTTCACCTGAGCTTATCGCTGCGGGCTCTGACGGACAGGATTAACGCGCTTATTACAGAGGAGAAACTCGGCCTGCCTAAAGTGACAAATTCCATGTTTACACGCTTGAGAAAAGAACCGGCGGATACCGGCTATAAAAAAAATGTCCTCCGCAGCTTCGCTTTCTGGCTGGGACATGAACGGGCGGATCTGTCTCAAACATGGAACTATGAGACTTTGCTCAAACTGTGCGGTAAAAGTAAACGGACGGAGAATTACAAAGAAGGGGTCCGCATCGGATTCTCACTTTCGGGCAGGGGAGACGTTATCGATCACGAAATTGTAAACTGGCTGAAGAAAACCCTGAAAAATTATGTCGAACAATCCATCAGCCACTTTCTTTACGGCCAATGGGGAAAAGTGAGATCGCACGATATCACGACAACATATATAGATTTTCCCAAGGAAAAAGAAGCCAGTGATCCGGCAGCCTACCGGCAGTGCCTGCGCAGCGCTGTTTCCCTGGCGCATCAGATAGCTGTTAAATGGGCGTTGTCCAAATACTGCACAAAGAACAGATTTTTATCAATTGGCATTGTCGCGGGAGAATTTACAGGCATCGATAACTATCTGTTGCCTCTCTTGAACGCCCGGTTGCCGGATGATCCGGTCATCCGTGTATCGGACTACGCCCGCCAGTGCCTGCTGATTAACGACATCCGTGTGGTCCTGTGCCAGAAACCCACGGAAACAACATTGTTCAATGGCGAGGCACTGACGATATGGTGGATTATTTCACTATGGAGCATGCTTTATTTTGATTTTGTTTCCGACCTGCTGGATGACAAGATTCTGCAAAACGATCCGGACTCCATGGAAAAATTAAACCGCCTGCTGTGGCCTGCCGACGTGAGAGAGCCCTATCCGCCCGGCACCGACGAGCCCAACGCGGTAAAGACTTTCTTCAGATTTCCGCATAATTCGCTACTAGGAGTGGAAATCGCCAAAACGCTTTATTATCGCCGTCGGTTTGTCGAAGCTGTCGAAATCATGCGCGTAGTCCTCTCGATTGATCCCACCGATTTGACCGCCCGGACATTGCGAATGGTGCTTTTCCGCAATATGGCTGTTGCAGCCCCTTCCTATCCGATTGCCCTGGGACTTTTCAAAATGGCGGAGCATGAGGCCCTGTATATCCGGGAAAACTGTATCAGCCAATCTGAAGATTATTTTTGCGAGCATGCGGTAGTCCATCTGGCAAAAGCGATGTTGACGGTAAGATATTTACGGGAAAGCGGCACATCCATTAAAGAACTCAAGGAAATAGATGAGCTGATACAATCAGCATTTGCGGCTTTTGACGAGGCGGAAAACCTTTTTGAAAAAGCAATGACCGTATCTCCTTCCGGAATCAGGTCTTCGTACCTGATGGGTACAGTCAGAACACTAAAGACTATTTTAAAAAACGATGAAGATATATTTATTAATCCTAAAAAACCGCTCGACGCGAAACCTGAAGTTGTGAAACGGCTATCTGAAGAAGTTCTATGGCAGCTTGGATTCCACAGAGAGGATATGACCGCTCAGTTTCAATTCGATTTCTCAAAAGAATTGATGATCAAATCATATAAAATTCATGAAGATTCAATTTCGCTTCAGGCCTACCATCCGACCACGCATTTCTGCCATGCCGTGGCTCTGTGGGATTTTTTACCAATCCGCACTGTCGCGACAGCTCAAAGAGCATTACAATTGATAAAAGAAGCCATAATTATCGCAAAGGAAGTAGAAAAAAAAGGCGCGTGCATATACTCATTCAGTAGAACTTATGGCGAAATGATGCCCGCACGGGAGTTTATCAGTCACATGGAAAAATCAATTCAAATGATCGAAAAAGAAACAGGTGAAAATCTATATGAGCTCAATGCCGATGAAATAATTTACCCGAAAGGGAAATTATCATCCATCCTGCTGACGCTGAATTTTTAGGCTGTTGACTCGTAGATTGTCTTTGGAGGAGCCTCTTAGGCGACTTGGCAATCTCTTGGTTGGTATATCAGATTGCCACACACAACGTCATGAACTCATAATGGCAGACTAAGGAAAGAGATTGCCACACCAGCCGGAGGCTGGTTCGCAATGGGTGTAATGGCAAACTTTTGCCGAGGGATGGTTCGTAATGACAGAAGGCAGTTTATCGACCTCCGTCGTTTTAGTGACGCTGCATCCGACGCCACGTCCCTTGCGGATAGGCAAAAAAAAAGGCCCCTTAACCTTACAATGATCAAGGGGCCTTAAGTTTAAAAATATCTGAAAATGTTATTTAATTATTTTGTCACAATCGCGTCAATAACAGCTTCGACTCTGCGGTTTTTCTGACGCCCTTCTTTTGTGTCATTGCTGGCGATTGGCCTGTCGGGTCCATAACCTACAGCGGTTAGACGGGACGCATCAATCCCGAATTTATCTATAAGATATTGCCGTACGCTGTCGGCTCTGGCCTGAGAAAGCTCTTTATTGTGTTCCGGATTGTTGAATCTATCAACATTATCCGTATGGCCTTGTATCTCACAAGTAGTTTCGGGATGCGCTTTCATGAAATCGGCTACTTTATTAATTTCGTCGTAGTATTTATCTTTAATAACAGACTTATCGGTATCAAATTCGACATTAAGTCTTATGGTGACTTTCTCCGTAACCGGCTTCTTTTCTTCAACCACAGGAGGAGGCGGTGGTGGTGGTGGAGGCGGTGGTGGAGGCGGTGGCTCAACTACAGGAGGAGGTGGTGGTGGAGGCGGTGGAGGAGGCGGAAGCGGTTCTTCAACCTTGGCCATAGCAACTTCCTTCTTGTGTCCGCCGAAAGCAAAAGTAAGTCCTAAAGTTCCCATAAAATCATTATAATCGTTATTGGTAGGAAGAACCCAACGGGCATCAGCCCTCAGGGCTATGTTTTCGGTTATGAATAATTTCACACCGGCACCGGCATCGACAAAGAATTTGTTCATGTTGTCTGCCCCAGGGGGTACATCATAATGCGCTTCTCCCACGCCAACCGCCAGAAACGGAACAATGCGACTCTCGGGCATAAAATGATAAAGGCCTTCAACGCCGTATTCATAAATATTAACTCCATTATTACCGGGCATGTCTTGAACTTCTGCTGGAACGTAGGCGGCAAATCCCTCTATGCCTATATGCTCGGTAAAGTTATAACCGGCTCGCAACCCCCCGGTCCAGGCTTGTTTGGTAAGAGTCGCATCATTAATACCCTCATTACCCTCAAGTGTATAGACTCCAGCAAACGGGGTAATTGTGAAAGAGCCGGCTTTAACGTCTGCCTGTGCTATTGTGGAAATAGCAATCAGCATGATGACAGTTATTAACATGCCAATTTTCTTCATAACATTCCTCCTTTTATACTTATTATTTATGATGAACGGTTTTTGTTAAATTCTACTTCGTCTATTTAAACAATTAGATTGTAATGAATTTCGTAATTTATACTAGAACAGATATTTAATGTCAATAGGAAAATAATATCTCTGGGGTGATTTTTATTCTAATATGACTTGACGCGTAAAACTCCTCTGAATATACTTCAACACAAAATATCTGTCCTATGGAGGGGAATGTGAACCATGGATTTCATCATCTCAGGCGCAGGGATTTTGTTAAATACTCTCTTTTAATGGCGGCAGCCGCGTCCATGCCCTCCATTTCGGGCTGTGCGATACCCAAAAAAAACGTGCCTTCTCTTGATTATAAAACGTTCCTGATAAAGAATGCCCGTCTGGTGGACGTGAACTCCGGACAGATTGCTAAAGATGCGTGGCTACTTGTGGATAAGGGGAATATAGCGGCTCAGGGGACAGGCGAAGCCCCGCAAAGCAAGCAATGCCTTGTTTTTGATTTGAAAGGCCGGTACCTGATACCGGGGCTTATTGACGCCCATTGCCACAGCACCGCCTCTGGGGTTTTTTCCATGAAAATGATAGATATCATGGACCACGCACGCCAGCAGAAACAGAATTATGTATCTTCCATTGAATCCGGCGTGACCACCATAAGAGATATGGGCGCGTTCCCCGGCCTTCTTCATATGTTCATACGGGATATTGAAAAAGGAAATATGCCCGGCCCGCGCGTTATGTACTGCAATTCCATTCTCAACCTCATGGGCGGTCATCCTGAAATTCCGCCTTCGGATATGAATATTCTCGCAGTGCCCGCCTCTTTATTTGTCGGAATGATCATGGACAATTTCAGGGATATCGCCGAAATGGAACATGACCTTGAAGAAAATGCCAAAGGCGCTTCCTTGATCAAACTGACCATGGACAACCAGACTATCTTCTGCAAGAAAAAGAAGGAGATTCCCGTTTACACAAACGAGCAGATCAATATTATCTTTCGTTACGCGGACAAAAAAGGGTTGCCTGTCTCGGGACATCACCAGTTCAAATACGGTTTTGACCGCGCGATGGAGTATCCCTTTCATTCAATCGAACATATTGCCACCGACGCGCTTCTATCCGATGATGACATTTTGAAGATGGCCAAACGAAATATTGCCATCGTGCCCACCATCACAGTCGGCCAGTCTTTCCTTATGGAAGAAGCATTCGATGAAATCCCCCCGCAGTACCGAACGCCGGAAATCACAAAAGAATTAGAGGTCAGGAGGGATTATTTCGAAAACGAAGCCCAAAGACATTGCGATCCTCTGCTTCACAAGCAGAATCTTGCCGCCCTGAAAGACTACAAAAAATATGGAATAGATAATCTCTGGGAGAAAAAGAAATTTCTCGTCAATCCATATGTTTTTTTCAACATGATCGGCAACGGCTTTGTTAATCTCAGGAAAATGAATCAAGCGGGCATTCTGATAGGCTGCGGCATTGACGCGGGCATGCCTTTTAATTATTTCGGCGGCAACTACAGGGAATACGAAATTATGAAACGCGCCGGTTTCACCAACATTGAAATTGTCCGGTGCGCGACCATAAACAACGCGAAGATTCTTCGCATGGCGGATAAAGCAGGTTCTCTGGAAACCGGAAAATACGCGGACATGGTAGTTCTCAATGATAATCCGCTGGATGACATTCGGATATTAAGAAAACCGCAAATGGTTTTCAAACAGGGCAGCTTGATGTTTTCTGCCGGAAATCTTCACAAAGACGGAACCATTCCGGCCTGATTGATGGATTATTAGAGAAAAAGGGCTGTTGACCGGGGGCGCATTCCCGAAAGGGAGGCGCAATAATGAAAAATAATATTCCTTGCCGGTAAAAGCCGAATGGCTTTTACAAAACGCTCATCTGCTGTGTTGCGCTGCAAACCGCACCGTTCAACGTATGCCCTCATACGCCTCGCGATTCGGTTTTTGCGCGCCTTGCATCTGAACATTTTTGAACAGCCCCGAAATGTTACATGTTTCAAGCTGGTTCAATCTTGCAGATTGAACCGGAATATTTTGGAGCAATCAGCATGATTGCTCCAGCCCGAGAAAACTTTATACCGCTTCGATTCCAAAGGATAACGAGGCGGCAAGGAGGAGGCTCCGGAGACGTATATGAACATACGTCGAGGATGCCTGCGACGCTGCCAACGAAGTTAGCCGAAGGAAGCGGACGGTATCAACGAACGGCATTTTTTGCCGAATCAGGCAGCCTGTTATAGTGCTGCAAAACAGCCCTCAGAAGCGAGGCGCTGTGTCCCAGTTGTATATAGGCTTCCTGCTTCGTCATATCTCTGTTTTCCGCCCGCATTTTGTAGCCCAGCTTACGGCTGATATTGGCAATCCGCGCGATCTGAATGGCCAGATCGGCCTCAAAGTCTTTTTTATTCAGGGTTATGGGATACATGTGTCCGGCTATTTTTTCAGGCTCTTTCAGAATCGTGCCCTCTACGATATCATCATTGATATTATGATGTTTTTTATTGAAATCATCGTGGGCTGTGTTATGCAGGGGCATACTAAGGTCGCCGATGTAGTGGGCGCAATAAACAAGATTATACATGGCGTATTTATTATCTCGAAGATCTTTTTCGTACGCGCGTAAAGAAGCGATAATCGCCCCCAGCAAATGCCCTTCCTTATCAAGGAATATATTATCTTTATTATAACGCGCAATTTGCTTCAGAACTATTTGCGGCGTTATTTCAACTTCCGCGGTATTGTTAAACCAGTGATTATAGGCTTCGATATCTCCCGCTTTGAGTTTGGCAATATCGGGACCCGCGCAGCTATACCAATTGTCAAATCCCGCCGCTTTGCAAATCGCAAGGTGAGTCTGGTCATGCCAGGCAAACACCTGCGACGCAAATAGCAGCAGGAAGCATAAAACAGTCATCATTTTTAATGTTGCATGTTTCATTTTTGAACCTTACCACCCTTTTTTCCACATATCATCGTCGTCGTAGATCTTCTCTTCATCGGAGGCTTCCTGTGCGTCGAGCTCAAGATCGCGGGTCGTCTGTTTCGCCTTTTGGGCAAAATATTCACGGTACCATTCATGAGCGGTAATCATGGACATGACTTCGCTGGTGCCTGTCCAGATTGAAGCAAGCCGCACGTCGCGGTAAATGCGTTCGATGGGGAAAACATTGGTATAGGCTATGCCGCCCATGACCTGCATGGAATTATGAACAACCTTCTGGCATGATTCGGTGATAAACTTTTTGCTTTGCGAAACCATCCGTCTTATCCTGTTGGTATCCGCGCCCGCATCTACCGCCCGCGCTGTCACATAGGACATGGCACGCGCGGCATCCAGCAGCATCGCGGCCTCCGCGATCTGAAAACTCACGCCCTCGAACTGAGCGATTACCTGGCCGAACGCCTTGCGTCTTGCCGTGTAATTTGTGGCGATTTCCAGAGCGGGACGTGCCGCGCCGATAGTCATGGTGGCTGTTCCCAGGCGTTCCGGTATCATCATGGTGTTGAAAACGGCATAAGCGCCCTGAACTTTTCCCACAACATTTTTCTTGGGAACTTTCACATCACGGAAAATCAGACGTCCCGTTCCGCCGCCGCGGCACCCCATCAGACCGTACAGATATTTAACTTCAACGCCTTCGGTGCGGTCAACAATAAAACAGGTCATCGCCTGCTGAGGCTTTGCTTCGGGATTCGTTTTCGCGTAAACAAGGAAAAAATCGGCGCCTTCCGCTCCGACAATAAATCTTTTCTGGCCGTTTAAAAGATAATAATCGCCCTTGTCTTCGGCTTTGGTTGTCGCGCCGAAGAAGTCCGAACCTCCGCGGGGTTCGGTAAGGCACTCCGCCGCGAAAAGATCGCCGCGCAAAAGCGGCTTCACATACTTTTCTTTCTGTTCATCGGTCCCGTGCAGAATAATCGCGTCGCAGACAAGTTCCGCGCCCACGCCGAAAACACAGGCCATTTCATAACCCAGGGTTCCTATCTCTTCCATGACGATGCCGGTGGTCACCCAATCCATATCCCTGCCGCCCCATTTCTTCGGATAACGGCATCCCAGCAAATTACGTCTGCCTGCCTCCTGAAGAAACTCCTTCGGAAACTTGATTGTGTCCGTGTCCATATCCAGGATCATCTGGCGCGGCACCCATTTCACCAGTTCCCTCGCCTCATCCCTTATTTTTATTTGCTCCTTTGTCATGATAAAATCGAACATAGCCTCTCTCCTCTTCTGTTTTATGTCAGGCCGCATTTAAAGACTAACTTTGCTTTTCTGCGCCGTTATTCTTTGAAGTCAGCCCGGTATTATTATTGTACCGTAAAATAATTCGGAGGGATTATAACAGAAAATAAAATTAAATGAGAAAATTCTTATGTACTTTTTTGTCCCCCACCGGCGGAAACAAATAAAGCGGCGATCGGGGAACTAAAAAGGTTTACACTTTAATACGTTCCACGTCGCCTGTGAGGCAGCCTATATCCATGATAAGTTTGCCATGCGGCATGGGAAACCCCATCAATGTTGTAGAAATCAATTCAGATACAATGCCACATTGTTTGACAGTATCTAAATAAGCATATCTGGTTACGGCGGAGCCTTTTGTGGTGATGACGCCCGACTGAAGGACCTCAACGCCGTTTGCTTTCATTTCTTCAAGCTTTTTTTCGTAAGCGCATACCATAATCCCCAGATGATGGATGCCGCCGCCGCATTTTGAAAGCATACCGGAATACACATCTTCCGCGTTGCCTTTGTCCGCGATAAGCTCGATTTCCATGCCGCCCTGAAAGGCAATCGCGATATCCAGATCAGGTGAAATGGACTTGCCGCGATAGACAGCTTCATGCTTCACGGTATTGGAGCGGTACCACGGCCCGACATCGAGGAGTTTTGAATAATAAGCGGCTGCTTCGGAGATATCCCGTACAAGGATGCCGATCTGGCCGACCTTGGGAAGTTTCATACGGGTGATACCGCGAATATCCTGCTTTTCCATGGTTGCCTCCATGGCTGCCTCCTTTTCTACTCAAAAACAAACAGCGGTTTTTATGGCTCTGTTAGCCTCTTTACTGAGATTGACCTCGATCATTTCCCGGTATTTTTCAAGGGGGAATTTATGGGTGAGCATATCGTCCACCTGAATTTTTTTGGATGCGATCAAATCCAGCGCTATTTCAAACGCGTGCTTCTGCGTCCCCGCGATATTGTTAGAACGATAACCGTAACAACCCTTGATGGTCTGCACCTTGAGCCATGTTGGCGTCAGATCAAGTTTGACTGATTTGCCGATTCCGATAACGGATAGAACGCCCTGGGTTACAGTGACACGCAGTGCCTTGTTGAGCGTATCGCTATTGGCGACTGTATCATACACTTTGTCAAAGCCGCCCATCACCATACGTTCGCCCAGTTCGGGCTTATAGACACGACCGCCCGCGATGCTTGCTGCGGCTTCGATGATTCCCCCGCTGATCGTCCGGTTGGCGCCGCATTTTTTCACATACTGCGCCGCGAAAGCAGATGGCTCGACAACAGTGATATCGCAGCCGATGCCAAGCCCTCTTATGCTCTTGACCACCATGACGCCGATGACGCCGCCGCCGATGATGAGCACCTTGTTCGTGTCCGCAGGCCTGTTGTCCAGCACCGCCTGTAGGCCCACAGCCAGCGGTTCCACAAGCGATGCCGACTCAGGCGTTACTCCCGCGGGCACAACATAGACCTGGGACTCATGCGCCACAACATACTCGGCAAATCCGCCGTTGATGTCCCTGCAGATACCGATGAACATTCCCGGCGAGATCGAGCCTTCGGCATAGTTTTCGCAATTGGCTTTTGAAACGGACGCGCAACTGCGGCAAACAGGCTCTATGCCGCGCGTTATGCAGTTGAGCTCAGGAACCACGGTTACAAGGTCTCCCTTCTTCACATTTTTCACCTGCGCGCCTGTTTCGACCACTTCTCCGCAAAACTCATGCCCCGGCACGCAGGGAAACGAAGTGAAAGGCATTGCCGAAGGAGAGTCTTTCATAAACATGAGATTGATATCGCTGCCGCACAGACCGCAGAGCCGTGTCTTTATCTTCACCCATTGAGGGGATGGCAGAGAAGGCTCCGGAATATCGGCAAGCTTCACCGTGGAGAAAGGACCCCGATAGCAAAACTTGCCGCTTAGCCGCCGAAGCACGTTTAACGCCACAAAGCGCAAAGGATCGAGATTGAGCAACAAAGCTTTCATTGAAGACCTCCGTTGTGATTGCAAGCCGTCTCTTAAGACAGCGTGGCAATTTCGTAATTACAATAATGTAGGAATCGAACACCTGCCGATCCGGGCGGCGCGTTTAGGGAAACACGCCCTACAATAAATATTTCACGTCTGTTACTTTTTTACCAATTCTATATTTAAGATGATATCGCGGCGGCTAGAAGGAGGCGACGAGGCGTATATGATCCACGCCATGATGGCGCGGATCACCGGTAAGGAAATGGCCTCTTTGTATTGTGTCCCCTTTGGGGGACACTTCCGTATTTACAAACGCCTCGGAAGCCGACGACGACACCAACAAAGATAGCGCTTAAATTTAGAATTGGTGCTAATCCATCTTCAGCGACTGGTAGAAGAGCGGCGTCGCCGGACTTGTCACCGTCGGGTCGGTCATCACGTTTATGCACGCGGGCTTGCCGGAAGCAAACGCGCGCTTAAGCGCCGGAATGATCTCCTCGTCTTTCGTGACATACTCGCCGTGTCCGCCCAAACCCTCCACAACTTTTTCGTAACGACGGATACCCAGCTCCGAGCACTGCAGACGTTCCTTGCCGATGGACAATTCCTGAGAGTGCTTGATCATGCCCCAGGCGCAGTCATTATTGATGACGACTACCACCGGGATATTGTGGCGCACCATGGTGTCGAATTCCATCCCGTTGAATCCGAATGATCCGTCGCCGTTTAACACCACAACTTTTTTGTCAGGCCGCGCAAGCTTTGCCGCCATACCGAAGGGTATGCCGGTGCCAAGGCATCCCAGCAGCCCCGCTGCCGAGGCCACCACCCCGGCCTTCTGCTTCGACATGAACCCGGCAAGCCCGAAATACTGAGTATCGCCGCCATCGGCTATGTAGATCGCGTCATCGCCCACGAATTTCTGTATCTGCGCGACCAGGCGAATCGGGTGGATAGGACTGGAGACAGTCTCACGGGTCCGGAGCTCAAAGTCGAGCAGTGAACGTCCCGCGGCTTTTAAGGTATTCATCCATTCGGTATGATCATTTTTGGCGACCAGGGGGGTGAGTTGTTCGAGCACTGAACCCGCGTCGCCGACAAGACCTACATGAGCCTCCACGTTCCGGTTTATTTCATTCGGATCGATATCTATCCTGACCATTTTCACCGTTGGCGGTATGATCTGGCCAAACTGCAGGAGCCAGTTGAACCGAAGGCCGGCAGCGATGATCACATCGTTTTGGCCGATACTGAAAAACAGGCTGAGGGTTCCCATATCCATGACCGACAGGGGATGATCATCCGGAAGCTCGCCCCTGCCGTAATTGAGCAGCATGAATGGGATGCCCGTCTTTTCAACGAATTGTTTGAGGGCGCCCGCGCAGCCGCTGAAACCTACGCCGGAACCGCCAAGAAGTAACGGTTTTTTCGCGTTGTTAATGGTATCCGCCGCAGCCTTCAGATTAGCATCGTCCGGATGAACGGAATATTTCGGATTGGATTTTGACGGCATGGGAACAAGCGACTCGTCCACCTTTATATTCAGGATATCAGGCGGCAGTTCAAGCATGACAGGCCCAGGCCTTCCGCCTGTGGCGTTTCGGAACGCCAGCGCGAGATATTCGGGGATGCGCTTTATATCATAACAGGTAGCTGCCCATTTCGTCATCGGCCTGACGGCCTCGATCTGGTTCATTTCCTGCAGAGCGCCTTTGAGGTCATCGCGCAGAGGTGATCTGCCGCACAGCACTATAAGCGGCGCGTTATCAAGATAGGCATTGGCAATACCGGTAAGGCCGTTGGTGAATCCCGGGCCCGCAGTGAGGAAACACACTCCCGGCTTGCCGGTGTAAACAAACCACGCGTGCGCCATCATCGCCGCCGCCTGCTCGTGCCGGACGTCAATGGTTCGTATTTTATATTCCGTAAAACCGTCCAGTATCGATTCCAGATGTCCACCGGAAATGCCGAACACCATTTCGACCTTTTCCACCTCTTTTAAGTATTTGCCGACCAGATGACCGCCGTTGATCATTGCCATTGAAAGCCCTCCTTAAAATAAATACTTTTTGTTTGTATTCCCATGGAATCACATCACCAGTTTCACGCCGTCATTAAACCACTGCGCGAAAAAAGCCATTCCGTCGAGCTTCATCTTTCCGGCAGCAGCAGCCTTAAACTGCTCTTCATCGCTTTTTGACGCCATGACCCTAAAGCCCGTCGCGGCGTCCGACCACACGATGGCCGCGTCGTAGGGATGATGGGCGCCGCCTTTGGAGCTCACCGCTCTCTTGTCGAAGATGAAAAGTCTTCCCCACTTTCCGTCAGCCGTCTTGATCATGATCTTTACTGAATGAATGGAACCGATGTAATTCCGGTAGGCAGGTTTCATTTTCGCCGCCCATTTCAGGACTTGATACAAAATAAACAGGAGTGCCGAAAATCTCATAGTCTTCCCCCTCTAATCAATTATTTCACGCGACCGTCATATTTTGCTTATGTGATTATTCTTATCCTAAATAAAGGAACTTGACAATGACAGGTGAAGACATTTATATTGTCATTTACGGCCAGGGGGAATATATGGATAAACCATCCAAAACCGATCCCATTCATCTGATATCGAGCCCAACGCTGCCTTATTTTCGCTCGGTCAATAGTCTGGCTATACTGGCGCGTTATGTCAGGACGCGTGGATTCGATGTTAATGTGCTTCTTGCCGGAAGCGGAATTCACCCCCGCGATCTGGATAACCCCGATATTTTTGTAACTCCGGAGCAGGAACTCTCGGTGATGCGCAGGATCATCGCTTTAGTGCCGGAGCCGAAAATCGGGCTTATCATCGGCCAGCAGTATCACATCGGCGTGCAGGGCAAGCTGGGCGCGGCAGCCATCTTCAGCGATACCGGCCTTGAAGCCGTCACCATGTTTCTCAAATATATTGCCCTGACCCTGACCTACTTCCAGTATGAGCTGACGGTAAAGGACCACCTTGCTTTTTTAAGTATGAAAGAACTTATCGACCTGAAAGATCTTCGCGTCTTTGTCTGCGAAAGAGAATTTGTATCCATTTACCGGATTATCAGCGACATCCTTAAAGCGCCCGTTCCGTTAAATGAAATCAGGTTTGCTTATCCGAAACCAACATACGCCTCCTTTTATGAAGAAGTTTTTCATTGCCCGGTTAAATTTGATGCCCCCGGACATATGATAATTTTCGACAGAAAGTTACTCTCCATGCCGCTGCCCATGTCCAATCCCATCGCCAAAAAGACATATGAAGAGGAATGCAAACACGATTGCCTGCGCCTGATAGTAAAAGAGACCATGACCGATCAAGTCCGGCAGGAAATTCTGTTCAAGAAAGAAACTTTTCCAAGCTTCACGCAACTATCCCGGCACATGAATATCTCGCCCCGGACTTTAAGGCGGCGCCTGACCGGTGAAAGAACATCCTATAAATCTCTTGTTGAGGATATCCGGAAAAACAAGGCTGTTGATCTGCTTCAAACGACAACCCGTTCAACGCAGCAGATTGCCGAGGAATTGGGTTACAGTGATTTATCAAACTTTTACCGCGCGTTTAAACGCTGGACCGGACGTAATCCGAGCTTTTATCGAAAAGAATCCGCTGTTTTTCAAAAACCGTTACGGCCTCGCCGGATTTCTCATAAACAAAATACTGCCCTCTTGAAAATCGCGAAATGATGATTATTCTATAATTGAAGCATAACGATATTGCGGAGGTCGCCCGGCATTTGGCACAATCGACAGGTTAACAAACTCTAAAAGACGAAGGAGAAAATGAATTATGTCAACGATCACCCGTAAAACGCACCATTTATCCTCCGATTTGTTTCGTATAATAATTGCGCTATCGGCATGGGGATTGGCGCTGGTGATTACTTCTTTGTTTTTCCTCTGGCTGGGTCGCCTTATAGATCAATTGTTGGGCACTGCCCCGAAATTCATGCTGGGTTTTCTATTGCTCGCCGTCACAGGCTGTTTTATAGAAATATATCATGAGGTCTTAAAGGTGATGAAGCTCAAGCTATAGATTCGCAGCGCCCCACCAAAACAAACTGAAAGTCTTTTTTTTTCTTCAGGAAATCAATAAGAAATACCATTGAAAATAATCCTTGATTTAACTCGTCAATCATGGATTATTTTATTGTTAATAGCTCCGGCATGGGAGATTCTAATCTTAAAATCAGTTTATTTGATATTATATTATGTTGTTAAACAAATAATTGAGGTAACACGATGAGCGGCTTTAATAAATATTGCGGAGTTTACCCTGTTGTTCCCACACCTTTAAAAGAAGATGAAAGCCTTGATCTCGCCGGACTTGAACATCTAATCGAGTATTATATAACCGAAGGCTGCCATGGGCTCCTGATTCTCGGCAGCGGAGGCGAATCGCCCTATTTTTCACTCGATGAAAAATGCAGTGTTGTCAAAACGGCGGCCCAAAAAGTAAAAAGCCGGATACCGGTCATTGTCGGCTGCACGTTTTTCAGCCTGGCCGAAATCCTGCTCTTTATGCAAAAAGTCGACACGCTTGCCTTTGACGGCTATCTGGTCGCGCTGCCCAACTATTATCCGCTTTGCTATGATGACGTTTTTGCTTTTTATTCCCGCGTCGCTCAACATACTAAAAAAATGATTATGTATTATCATTTCCCGCAGATAACCGGATTGTTTTTTAACGCGAAACAAATGAGCGGCCTATACAATATCAAGGGTATAGTAGGAGCAAAAGAGAGTTCCGTGTGCGTCTCCGAGATGAAACGGGATATCCGGGCTGCAGCGGGTAAAGACTTTTTATTATTCAGCGGGACCAGTCAGCTTCTTTTGACAAATTTAAAATCGGGCGGAGCAGGCGTGATGTGTTCCATACCATCGGTAGCGCCCCGCGCGGTTATTGAATGTTATAATAACTGGAAGTCCGGCAATATTGCATCCGCACATCGGCTGGAAGATGCCATTTACAAGCACATCGGATTAATGAATACTTTCGGCATTCCCGCCGCTGTTCAGGAGTATGCGTTTAAGGCCGCAAGCCGTCTGCCTTTTGCCACCATGATCGGCAGGAAATCCCGGCAGAGCGTCTCTAAAGAAACATTGCGTCAACTGGGTCACCCGATTACAGCAAAAGTCAGAAGTCCGCTTCCGCAGATCACAGGCGATGAACAAAAAGATATAGCAGCATTGATCCGGCGTTCCGAAATACTGCACGGGATATAGGGCGCTGTTGTACTTGTTTCTATTTTTGTCATTGCAAAGCGGCTCTGCGGCCGCTGTGGCAATCTCTCTTTCCTTGTCATTGCTCTCACAGATAGAATCGTTTAGTTTGGCAAATGATATGATTAAAAATCATAATGTAAGGGAAAAATTAAACATCGCATATTACCGCTTGACATTCTATCTACTAGTGGGTAGATCAATGACGGGGAGAAGATGAGCAAATTACCAGGAGATACGAAATTAAAGATATTAGATCTCGAAGAAACATTGCTCTTGAAAAAGGGGTTTAACGACTTTTGTTATGCCGATATTGCCGCCTGACCGGGAATTTAAAATTCCTCCATCCATTACCATTTCTCCGGCAAGTGCAACCTTGGCCTCGGTGTAATACAGCGGGCCAGAATACGCCGTTTGCTCGAACCTGAGATGCGTGAAACTATCATGATCGTATTAACAAATCCTTGACAATCCCGAGCAAAATAAACTAACTATTATATGTTAATTAAAAAGGAGATATTTATGTTGGATATCATTGAAAAAGCTTTAAAGAACGGACAAAAGACATTGTCGGAATATGAGTCAAGGCTAGTGATAGAATCAGCGGGCGTTCCGGTCGTGCCGGCGGCTCTGGTCAAGACACGGGAGGAAGCTATCTGCGAGGCCGCGAAAATCGGTTTCCCCCTTGTTATGAAGGGATGCTCCGCCGAACTCGCCCATAAAACGGAAGCGGGCATGGTCGCGCTTAATATCGGCAATATCGAGGAAGTCGCGGCCGTTTTTGAAGAATTTACGGACAAAGCAAAATATCTTGACGGCGTGCTCATAGAGAAGATGGTGAAAGGGTCGCGCGAATTTGTAATCGGCCTTTCACGCGACGCGCAGTTCGGGCCATGCGTCATGTTCGGTCTTGGCGGTATATTCACGGAGGCATTAAAAGACGTGACCTTCAGGGTCGCGCCGCTTTCGAAGCAGGACGCCCTTGAGATGATCGACGAGATAAAAACAAAAAAATTGCTTGATGAGTTCAGGGGAAGCCCTGCTGTTGACAGGGAAGCTCTGGCCAAGGCTCTTGTCGGAGTGGGAGACCTGGGAATGAAGTACGATTCCATTGCGGAAATAGATATCAATCCGCTGATTATATCCGGAAACCAGGCGGTTGCCGTCGACGCTCTTGTTGTTTTGAAATAGAGATTGCCGCGAGCATTTACTTAAACGCGCAATGACAAGTGAAGCGGTGGATAAAAATATCATGTAGTGCGTTGCTTTAGCTGCGCTTTAACGGGTCTAAAGACCCATACTACGTTGTTCCACCCCCTTTTGTCCCCCTTTAGAGGGGGCATCAAGAAGCGACGGGGGAGGAAACAAAAAATTCCACCCCCTTAATCCCCCGCCTGCGGGGGACACAAAAAAGCATATAATGAAAAACATAGCCCCCGTACGCTATTTATAAAATGGAGAATTTAGATGTTAGATTTTTTTTTCAACCCTCAGAGTGTTGCCGTTATTGGAGCATCCAATAACGAAAGCAAGGGCGGATACGATATTATTAAAAATGTAATGGCCGGATTCCGCGGAAAAATTTATCCGGTTAATAAAAGTTACACCGAAATACTGGGGATTCCATGTTATCCCGATGTGGCTTCGATTCCCGGTAATATCGACCTTGCCATATATTTCATACCGTCCAAAGCGCTTCCGGAAACGGTAACCGAATGCGCCAAAAAAGGCGTGAAGGGAATCATCATCGAATCGGCCGGCTTTACCGAAGCAGGCGTTGAGGGCGCGAAGCTTCAGAAGCTGGCCCTCGAGAATGCGGCCAAGGCGGGCATAAGGTTATGGGGCCCCAACTGCATGGGCTTCATTGACGGCAATAAAACTTACGTCTTTTCGTTTATCAATTCACTGGTGTGGCCGGATTTGCTCAGAGGCGGAAACGTCGGCCTTATCGTTCAAAGCGGCATGCTTTCCGCCGGTTTCCTGCTTCACGCCCTGCAGGAAGGAATCATGGGCGTGAGCAAGGTGTGTTCCATCGGCAACAAGTGCGATATTGATGAAAGCGACATCCTTGAATATATGATAAACGACTCCGATACTGAAGTCGTCGCCTGTTATTTCGAATCACTCGTGGACGGAAGAAGATTTATCAATCTCGCCAGGGAAACTAAAAAGCCGGTGATCGTTCTAATGGGAGGTAGAAGTTCTGAAGGGGCCAGAGCGGCGCAAAGTCACACGGCGAGCCTCTCCGGTAATTACAAGGTGACAAGCGGCGCGTTTCGGCAGGCGGGAGTACTTGAGGTATTCGACCCGGCCCAACTCACCGACATGGCGCGGGCTTTCGCGAAGAATATGCCTTTTCAAGCTGATCCCCAAAAAGGCACGGCCATTCTCACCTTCTCCGGAGGCGCCGGAACAATTACAACCGATCTCATGGATGATTGCGGACTTCCGCTGGCAAAACTCTCAGATAAAACTCTCGCGTCTATCGCGGAATTTTTTCCTTCATGGAATAAACCCGATCATCCCCTTGATCTCTGGATAGCCATTGAGCAGCACGGTTATGAAAAAGTATTCCGCCGTTCACTCAACGCGGTCATGAATGATCCTGGTGTTGACTCGATTATATTGCAGACCTATGCCACGCCGTTAATCATGCAGGAATTTTTTGATGAACTTACTGATCTTGTCAAAAAGCATAAAAAGCCTGTCGTGTTATGGATAGAGGGCAGAAAGGATTTCGCCGAGTATTTAAGAGGCCTCGCTGAAAACGCGGGACTGCCCGCTTTTAGAGAACTGGCCAGATGTGTAACCGTTCTGAGTGGCATGAAACGTCACTTTACAAAAAAGCCGATTTATTAAAGGGGGATTTATTATGGCGCGTATACCCTACTGCAAATTGTCAGAGACAGAGACGGAGAAAATTCAGTTACAGGGAACAACACCCAATGATCTAAATATTTTCAAAATCATTACTCACGCCCCGGTAGATCTGGCCCGTCAATTTATCAGTCTGCCCGCGGCAGTGCTCCTGTGCGGCAAACTCGATCCGATCCTCAGGGAAATGGCCATTACCCGCGCGGGTATCGTATGTGAATCTAAATACGAAGTTTTTCAGCACCGCAAAATTTGCAGGCAGGTCGGCATGTCGGAAGAAAAAATCGAAGCGCTTTATACGGGTTCAACATCACCGGTCTTTTCCGAATTAGAGAGCCTTGTTCTGAGCTTTACCGAAGAAACAGTTCGGGACCGCAAGGTCGGCGATGAAACCTTCGCCGCCATTAGCCAGCATCTTACTCATGAAGTGCTGGTCGAACTGGCCATCGCGGTGGGGTGTTATATGATGATAAGTATTTTTCTCAACACTTTTGAAGTTGATATTGAAGATCAGTCATCCGAGCCGTAATATTAATTGAGCGCTCTCAAACGAACGCGCCGCATTGACTTGCGCCAATATGATGAACCCTATGAAAAAATCAAGTAAAGGCCAATGGCTAGTTTATGTTCTTAAATGCCGGAAAAATTATCTGTATACGGGAATCACAAATGATCTTGAAAAA
>Ga0326728_10008193_pt1 | contig 26139 bp, 23 predicted proteins | sample MB3enrmetagenome_FD_207602 | JGI IMG/M metagenome (GOLD analysis project Ga0326728, IMG submission 207602) | Lab enriched peat soil microbial communities from McLean, Ithaca, NY, United States - MB31MN | ecosystem: Environmental > Terrestrial > Soil > Wetlands > Peat | place: USA: New York... | reverse complement strand
AACCAACCAGTGGATGCGGTCGTCCTTCCTATCCCTTGCGAAAGGCTCGCTGGTACACGTATTGACCGAGACGGCGAATGCGCTGGTCCTCCTCTGGCGAAAGCGGCCCTTCGTCGAGTGTTGCCAGTGCCTCGTCCATCTCGAATCGATTCTTCGGACCGGTCATGCACACGTTGACGTGTGAATCGCTGAGTGCAAACCGGTAGGCGTCGCGACCGCGCATGGGGGCTTCGCCATTCGGCGCGCTGCTGGCCTTGAGCAGGGATCCCCAGCGCGTGACGGTGTACGCGACCGTTCCGGGCGGGTCCTTCGCCGGCAACAACGGAAAAACGTCTCGCTCGGCTCCCGTGTGAGCGGCGTTGTAGCGCACGTGCAGAATGCCGTATCGAGGATCGTTCGCAAACGTCTGGAAAGCCGGTCGGTTGTGCGACGAAATCGCGACGTGCCCGACGAGCCCCTTTTCGCGCAGCCGCTCCACCCGCTCCAGGATCTTCGCGGACGGAGAGGAGTTGTACCAACCGAGAAGGAGCACGTCGCAGCGATCCACTCCGAGCATCCGCAGGCTCTTGACGAGTCCGCGTTCGAGGAGCCATGGCCAGCGGGCGTAGCTCTGGAGGACGAGCACCAGCTGGTCGCGCTTCCCCGTAGCCACGAGCTGCTTGATGGCTGACGTCATTCCCGATCGCACAAATGAGCCGTGGTACCAGTAGTTCACCCCGCGGTCGAAAGCCCGCAACAGCGATTGGTCGTCGACACCGTAGCCGCCGGCAACCGCTAGAGGTGAAACCGACAGGCCCGTGCGCCCCAACGTGACACGATTCGGAAATCCTGGCATTTGCACCATGGTAGCGGATGAGCCGTCGACAGAGGAAGACTTCGCTTTGAGAGCTTGAGAGCGACGCGGGGCATTGGCGGCGCGGCCGAATGTCCCCACATGAAAAGGCCATGGTGTCCCTCGTCAAGAAGCCCCTTCACTCCGAGGAGGCGCGTGAGCCGACCGATCTGCTCCTCTCCTGTCATGGTCGGATTCGCGAATTCACGCAGATGGCGCTCGCGATAGCGTACGCCCCGTCGGATGCTGGCGTTGGCAGGATCGTCGAGACTACGTCGCGGGTTCGAACCTATTTTTCCGTGGGCCTGCCCCTTCACGAGCATGACGAGGAACTCTCGGTGGCTCCCCGTCTCCTCGATTCCGCAGCGTGTGCCGAAGTGGAGGACGCGCTCGATCAGATGGCGCGCGAGCATCGGGTCATCGACCGAACCCTGCGCGACCTCGACGAACTATGGAAGGTCATCGTGTCGGCCCAGGAGGACATGCCGCACGTGCGAGACGAGACGCGTGCGCTCGCCAACGCTCTGTCGGCCGTCTTCGAAGCGCATCTCGCCATCGAGGAGCGATCCATATTCCCGGCCATTGGGAGAGCGCTTTCTGTTGCCAGCAGGAGCGCACTCATGCAGGAGATGAAATCACGCCGCGCGCTCGAGACGCAAGCCGCGGCGCACCGACGCCCATTCCCTTCAATTAGCTAGCTACCGATCGATGGGCTTGCTCGGAGTTCCTCAAATCGTCGACCGAACGGTGTCCATTGACGGCTCGGCCGATGGAGCGAGTCTCTAGGGATGAGCGCGACGCTGACCGCACTGGAACGCAAGGAGACCGTTCGTCTCGGGATACTGAAATCTGTGTACGAGAGAACCGACGGAAACCCCGAGGTTTCGGCAGATGTGCGAGACATGTTGGTAGGGAGTGCGCCCGCTTCCTCCGAAGGCCAGATCGCCATCCAATACCTCTTGGCCGAGGGACTCCTTCTTGACCGTGATGAACATCGCATTTCCATTACTCATGCAGGAGTGAAGGAGTTCGAGGCGGCGATCCGCACCGTCGGCCCCGCCGGGACCGAGCACTTTTCGCGCGCGGCCATTGTACGCGTCCTCCTCGATGATTCTCTTCAGACAAGCGATCCGGGGGATGTCCCCGTACGCGACACCGTGCCGAACGAGCCCTCCGACGATCTGTCCTCGCTTCTAACGCAGCTCCACAATCACGCGAGCGAGTTGCCAGAGCGTGACCGCGAGGTTGCCTTGGAGCACGTGGTCCGCCTCCAGCGCGCCGCTTCTTCGGAGAACCCTGACACGATCCGCATGAAGGTCTGGCTCAAAGGTCTCGAGGCGTTCGCGCCGCTCATTCCGGTGGTGGGGCGAGTGCTCGACGCGCTCTCGGACATCGGGGTGTGAAATTGGAGAGTTCTTACGGGGGCCGAGGTGCTGAGCCCGCGCCAGCAGGTCGAGACCATCGCGAAGGCACTCGGAAAGGCGCTTCGATTCGTCGAGATTCCGGTCGAGAAGGCCAAGGCGGGCATGCTGAAGTCGGGAATGCCCGAGATCATGGCCGACGCCATTTTGGAGTTGATGGAGGAGGGCACGCGTCCGAGTGGTGGGTACAGGACGACGACCGTTCGAGACGTCACGGGACGCGAACCGCGATCGTTCGAGGAATGGGTTCGCGATCACGTCGCAGCATTCTCCTGATGGACTTTCTGCCGCGCAGTGGGTCCGTGCCTCTCATGGTCCCACCACGTTGGACGAAGGGCGTTCGACGGGTCCGCGCTCAGGCGACGTAAGCCGATGAGTGTTTCGGGGCTCAGACTCGTCTAAGTGGCGATGCCTTCATCATTTCGCCGACCTTCGCGAAGACTGGTTTCTGTCACCAGGGTCGCCGAAGGTGGGCAACGGAGGCCATACAGCTTACTATGACGAGCGAGTCAGCCGTGAAGACACATCCTTCGCGAGGGTCAACGCTCGACCACGAAAGCGTGTGGGAGAATATGCGCCGTCTTCTGGACCGGACGCACGACGCGTTCGGCAGCAACTCGGTGGTGGACGACTGCCTGGACATCATAGTGGACCTGCTGGGCGCCGACCGAGGTCTCATCGTGCTTACGTCGTCTGATGGGGGCTGGCAGGTGGTCAACGCCCGGGGGGGAAAAGAGGCGCTTGGTCCGGCCGAGAGACAGGAAGCCAGCAAGACCGTCATCCGCCATGCCATTGAAACACGGCGGTGCGCAGTGTGGAATCTGTCCGCTGGCGACAGTGCCCCGACGAGCTTTCGGTGGTTTGGAATCCTCGCGGCTCTAGCGGCCCCTTTGTACTCGGGCTCGGACCGAAGCAGGCCGTGCGGAGCCCTCTACGTCGACTTCCGCCACGGACACGAGCTTGCCAGTGAGCTACATGTCGAGTTCTTCACGGCAGCCTCGACCATTGTTGGGACCGCTCTCAGTCACCAGGACAAAGGTGAGATCATCCAAGATCGGGTGCGAGATTCCCAGGTTCATTGTGTGAACGCCAGGGCAACCGCGTCGCTCGAAGATCTCCTTGCACCCCCGAGCATGCGTGCGGTCAAGGCGCAGCTGCATTCGGCCGTTGCGGGCACCGCTCCTATTCTGGTGCTAGGGGAATCGGGAACAGGGAAGACCCTATTTGCGCGAGCCATCGCAGAGGCCAGCGGCAGGCGTCCGATCGTGCGAGTCGTTCTGGGATCGAGCGACGACCTGAATACCATCACCTCGGAATTGTTCGGGCACGAGCGGGGCGCATTTTCCGGGGCTGGCGCGAAGCGCGTAGGCCTTGTCGAGTATGCCCACGGGGGCACGCTCATTCTCGACGAGATTCTCAATATGCCTCCGAACGCCCAGCAGCTACTCCTTGACTTCGCGCAGTTTGGAGCGTATCGGCCTTTGGGTTATTCTGGGCAGGAATCGAAGCATGCTTCGGTCCGCATCGTATCCGCCACGAACGGGGACTTGGTGACGGCGATCCGCGACCAGCGATTTCGTGCCGACCTGTATTATCGATTGGCGGCAGTCACCATTCGGCTACCTGCGCTTCGCGACCGTCGCCAAGACGTGCCGGATTTGGCGGAGCAGGCGTTGCGGCGGATCGACGCTGCGCGCGGTTGGAGCCTCTCACCCGCCGCACGTCGTATGCTGACCACGACTTCCACGGATTGGCCGGGCAACGTCCGCCAGCTGGAACGCGTGATCGAATGCGCCCGCGAGCGGGCCATAGCGCGAGATCCCATGGCCGCCGTGGTGACTCCCGCGGATCTGGACTTGTCCGATACGGATCCTTTGGCGCATTTCTCCACGGTCCCAAGCGAGTCGCCGAGCTCGGCGTGGCAACAGCTTCGGGACGAGCGGGCTGCCCTCGACGACCGAGAGAGAAGGATTATTCAGGATACCCTGCTCGGGACCGACGGCGCTGTCGCGCGTGCAGCCCGGGCACTCGGTATTGCCCGGACGACGCTTCTCAGCCGCATGGAGGTGCTAGGCCTCCGAGACAGGGGATAGTGCTGCCTTTCCATTGATAGGGGGCGTCCGATTGGCTATCGATCGCCATCGAAGCCTCCTTCGGTGCTTTGTCGCGCTCGAGGGCTGCGGCCGCAACGACCTGCTGCTCGACGGCGACGCGAGCGGCTGCAATTGCTAGGCGCTTGATTCTTCCTTGGGGCTGACGCTCAACTGCTATTGGAGCCAATAGCTGCTGACGCCGGACGGCTCACGCAGGAAGCGACCGTGACGAGCTGAGGCTACCCGACCCTCTGCAGAGGCCAGTCATTCACGCGCGACGTTGGGTCGTGTCCACTCTGGGGCCTGTGCCCAAGCACTACGAGCAGTCGAGCGTCAGCCCGCCAGCGGCATCGGCGGTGTTGCAAGTGCAGCCGCTCGCGTCGAGTTCGAGCGGTAGGTTATTGCAGTTGCAACCCTCGCTCGCGGAGGAACAGGGAACGGTCGTCAACGACGTACAGTAGCCTACGCGCATCGGAAGCTCGCCCCCGCTCAGGTAGACAAAGCAGTACTCCATTCCGGCCACGCACGTCGTCACACGCGGATAACCGCAGCCGAAACTAGGGCCATCGAGCAGACCGGTATCGGTGGTTGGTCCGTCGCCTGCCTGCGAGTCACGGCTCGAGTCGAGCGTCGCAGAATCGCCCACGAGCGCCTCGGCTCCCCCGTCCGCGTCGATGCCCCCGCCCGCGTCCATCGCCAATGCCACCGCGTCGCCCGCTGCTGCCTCGGTCGGCATGGTCGCGTTGCCATCGGGGATCGGCGAGTCGCTCAGTGAACCGTCGGGGCTCGACGCGCTTGCCTGCGTGTCATCCGAAGAGCCGCAGGCCCAGAGTTCAACTGCAAAAATTGCAAGAATTGGGAAATACGCGGTGGCTCTCATGGCGAAGTCCTGAGTTCAGATGGCAAGCTACCGGAGACAGGTGAACCGAACTGAGTTTCGGCTATCGTTCATCTCGTCACGTCGTTCGAGGCCCCCGACGCCAACCAATTCCAAACACAGAATAACCGAACCGACGTACGCCGTGAAGCGTTCCCTCTGAGATGCGCGACGGGTTCGCCCATCCACAGCAGAGCAAGTACGAGCGCGTTCACGTCGAGCCGATGGGTCGGCATCGCGCTAGGATGTGCGAGATTGCATCGAAGTTATTGGGGCGGGTTGAAGTGCATCCCCGTGAGCACCGCCACATACTTGAGAAACTGCCCTTGTGGATGATGCTTGACATAATACTGCCCCTCAGCCTTCGCCACCCCGAATTTGCGCTGATTGTACACTGCCCCGACCAGAATAGCGTCCCGCTCGTCGGCGTCCTTACCGTCGGGGAATTGACGCCGAAGCTCGCGCGCCAAGCTCTCCACGAGCCTCGGATTGGTTTCTAGCTCGGCACGCAGCTGCTGCATCGTCGAGTCCGGATCCATTGTCGTCGAAGTGGCTCCCGACGGCGAACCCGCTGCCAAAGTCGGAGGCGACGCGGCGATAAACGGCTCCGATCCGTTGGCGCTCGCCAAGTCTGCCGCTGGCGCGAAGGTAGGGGGTGGCGCCGCCGCCACTTCCAAGGTGTTGTCAGGCTGCTGGGGGTGGGGCGCACCGTGAGATGAGCAGCGGGCGAACCCGAACGCGACGACGGCCGCGAGAAACAGCGTCGCGCATAGCGCGCGTCGTGGGCCCTTTCCTCTTGCGTCGAACGTTTCCATGAGACACCTTCCGTGGCCGTAAGATCCGCTTCTATGAGGTGCTCGCGAACACCTTCTCGTGAATAGCAATAGGCGATGCGCTTTGGAGCGCGGCTCGGAGTGAAGAGCCCGGTGACCGCTGATGTGGGCTCACCGGGCTCTATCGCGGTCAAAGAATGATCGGCTATCAGTCCGTCCTCGGCTTTGCTCGCGTGTGCGGCTCGGCACCCTTGTCAGGGGTACCAGGCGAGGGCGTCGTGGAACAACAGATCCGGCGTACGCATGGTCACGCTATGCCCAGACGCGTAAGTCGGCATGGGAGCCGTCTTAGTTGTATTGTTGGCATAATCTGCAAACAGCACACCGGGGTCGGACATTGGCGGGGTCCACGCCAATGTCGAATTGTAGCCCGAGTCGTTGAGGATCGGCAGGTACCCCCGGTTGATAATATCGTTGAGAGCTGCGGGAATGGCCGGCGTGTCGACGACCATATCAAAGGTCGCCAGCGTCACGAAGGTCTTGACGCCAGCCGCGAGGTTGTTGGCGAATGCCGTGCCAACCTGGGTTCCGGTCGGGTAGTCGTCCCAGCTATCCGCGGACCCATAAGAGTCAAATACGATATCGTTTTGGGTCAAGAGGTAGCAGTCGTTACTCGCCGCTAGCTTGCCAAACTGCTGGCTCATTGCCTGCGATGGGATGCAGTAGCCAGGTTCATAAGGTTCGCTCTGCGGGGGCGAAGAGAAGTGGTCGTACACATTGGTTCTCTGGCTTGCGTACATCCAGGCAATCGTCGTCGCATCGACCCCGAGAGCCGTGTTGAGCGTCGCCACAGAAGCGACTAGATTAGTTGCAGCATTGTACTCCAGATCGTCGCTCCAAGCGACTTGTTTATCGCAGTCGTAGGCATCGCAGGCGGGAAGCGCAGGCGGTGGCGGTGCCACCCAGCAATTCGGATTCGAGTTGACGCAGCCCGTTCCAGCGGGGTGGGTCTCGAGCTCTTGCCATGCTCCGACCAGGACGGGTTCGATCAGGAGTTGCCGGTTGAACTTCGTGGCGAGCTGTGCAGCCGTCGGGGTCGCCGTACCGAACACCGCCTGGAAGTACGCCGCCTCGTCGGCGCTGACTTGGGCGTCGTTGTACGGAGCGGAGCTGTTCGTGAGGGACGTATAGTTGTAGAGATCCTGCAACATGAGCTCTGCGCGCACTCCTCCGTAACTCTCTGCGACGAGGAACACATTGGTGGATTGAAGCGCTGGATGCCGAATCAGGAAACGAAGGACGACGCTGACGAACATCCCCGCGTCTCGGTCGATGTCGATGCCAACATCCGGTTCAACGCCGTTGACGCTGACCGGGTAGGAGAAGCCGGCGCCTGGCGCGTCGATGTAGAGCAGGTTGGCAAACTGGGTCCACGAGTACGGGTTGGGCTGGATTGTGGAGGCTCCGGTCCTCTGCGGATCGAGGGTCATGGGCGCCGTGTTGAAGTCGAAGAGAATCGATGTGGTGGCAGCCCCTGGACCGCCGTTGAAAAAGACCGCGAGCGGCTTCGTTGCCGGGGCGCTCTGCGCGGGCTGGAACGAGTACCAGACTCGGTGCCTCGGGCTCGTGCGGGAGACGTTCTCCGCCTTGTAAGTCTCGGTGTCGATCTGGAGGAACCCCGCTTCAGGCGTGGTGCCGACGGCATGACCCGAACCGTCCAACACGACATTGCCGGAGCACGACCAGGTCGGGTCGGCGCACAGGCATCCCGGACCGCAGCCCGGTGTGGTGGTCGGAGCGCCCGGCATCTGGAAGGGGGCATCGGACATCGCCATGGCGGCCTTCGGCGCGGACGCGTATCGCCTGCACGAGCCCCGTTCTGTAAGGAACGCGCGAGAGATTGCATGATGGGGGCATGACAGAGACGGAATCGAAGTGGGCGGAGCGGGTGCGTGAGAGGAAGGCGAGCGGCAAGAGCTTCGAGGAGTTCGCTGAAGGGCGGGATTTCAAGGCGTCGAGCCTTCGCTACTGGGACATCACGTTGCGGCACGGGGCCCCGAGCGAGCGTCGGTCGGCTGCGACTCCTCCTCAGATTCGGCTAGCGAAGGTGGTGGCCTCATCGACCCTCCAGCCGGCATCGATCGAAGTCGCTATCGGTGCGGCGCGGGTACTGGTGCGAGCAGGATTCGATCGCGCGCTGCTGCGGCAGGTGGTCGACGCGCTGGGAGCCGGGTCGTGATCCCGGCGGGCGTACAGGTCTTCGTGGCCCTTGAGCCGGTGGACATGCGCTATTCATTTGATCGGCTCTCGGGATTGGTCAAAGAGCAGATCGGATATGAGGCGCGCAGCGGGGCCTTGTTCGTGTTTTTTGGTAAACGTCGTGACGCGATCAAAGTTCTGTTCTTCGACGGCAGCGGCCTATGCGTATTTTACAAGCGATTGGACCGGGGCACATTTCGGATTCCGGAAGTGCAGGAGCCGGGAGCCCATCATGTCGAGGTCGACGACGCGACGCTCGATGCGCTCCTCGATGGCATCGACGTCGAGACGGCGAAGACACCGCGGACGGCTCGCGCATGCCTGCATTGAGGTTCGACCACACGGTGGGATCGATCGACATGTAATCGGCATATTGCACTTGATATGTGCGAAGTCCTTCGACTACGAAGTCGAGCGTGCTTTCGGCGCCGCCTACAGTCCCGTCCGATGGGACGATGCGAGAGCGCATCCTCTCGCTTGAGGCGGCGCTCGCCACGACCGAGGCCAATCTCGTACGCGTCACCGACGAGCGCGACAAGCTACGTCGAGCCTATGAGCAGCTCAAGGAGCACCTGGAGCTATTGCGCCGCCGCATCTTTGTTGCCAAAGCCGAGCGCGTCGACGTGTCGCAACTGGAATTGGAGTTCGCTGCGACCCAAGTGACTCTTGAGCGCCTCGCAACCCAGCTCGAGCCGAGTTCGGACGCGCCACCGCCCGACGCCCCTCCGGCCAGCCCTGTACCGCCTCGTGCCAAACCCAAAGGTCGACGTAACCTGAGCGACAGCGCCATCCCGGAAGAGCGCGTCGAGATCTTGGACCCAACGCTCGAAGGCAAGGTCGAGCGCATCGGCTTCGAAGAAAGCTATCGCCTGGGCTACCGGCGAGGCGGCCCGGTGCGCATCGTCGTCGCCCGCGCCACGTACAAGACCGTCGATGAGGACGAAGTCACGTTGACGACCGTTGAAAAGCCCAAGGAGCTGTTTCGTCGAGGTCTTCTCGCTTGCTGTCTGGTCGCACACATCCTTGTAGCCAAGTATCGATTTGGCCTGCCATTCGTTCGTCTGTCGACGATGCTGTCGTGCGAGGGACTCGCTCTCGACGACGGCACGATGTGCCGCTACGCCGAAGATGCCGGAGCCACTCTGGGCGTCATCGTGGACGCCTGTGCCAAGGAGGCGATCGCCACCGCCTTCTGCCTGGCCACCGACGCCACGGGCGTAGCCATTCGGCCGCAGCCGCTGCCCGGAAAGCGACAGCCCTGTGACAAGGGACACTTTTTCGTCGTGCTCGCCGATCGTGACCACGTCTTTTTCCAATACACGCGCAAACACACCAGCGCGGTCGTCTGCGACATGTTTCGCGGTTTCACCGGCTACATCCTCGCCGATGCCCATTGCATCTACGATGCTCTGTTCCGCGGCGACGCCCGCGCTTCGCCCGACGACAAACCGCCCGACGAAGTCGCGTGCTGGAGTCATGCAAGACGAGGGTTCTGGGAGGCGGCCGTCGCCACCAAAGACGCGCTCGCGCGCGAGGCGCTCTTGCGCATTCGGGCGATGTTCCAGCTCGAAGAGCGGTGGGCCTCGCTGCCGCCCGTCGAGCGGCAGCGCCACCGGCAGCTCGCGATGCGCCCCCTGCTCGACGACTTCTTTGGCTGGGCTCAAGTCCATCGCGACCAGCTCGCCAACACCCGTGGCGTGCTCGCCTCCGCATTCGGCTACGCGATTCGCCAGAAGGACGCCTTGCGCCGCTTCCTCGATGATGGCCGGCTGCCTATGACCAACAACGCTTCGGAGAGGGCCCTGCGGTCCATTGCGACCGGAAGACGATCTTGGTTGTTCATCGGGTCCGATGACCACGCCCACGCCGCCGCCAACATCTTCTCCCTCATCGCCTCCTGCCGCCTGCACGACCTCGACCCCGAGCCCTACCTCTCCGACATCTTCCGCGTGCTGCCCTACTGGCCTCGCGACCGGTACCTCGAGCTCGCTCCCAAGTACTGGCGCGCCACCCGCGCTCGCCTCCTCGAAAGCGAACTCGCATTGCCGATCGGCCACATCAGCGTTCCGGCCCCGCCGGCCGCGGAAGAGAAGTCGATTCCGAGTTGACGGTCCGTTCACGCACCGGAATCTGCTGCATCCGGCGCCTCACGTCGAGAACGGGGCTCGTGCAGGCGATACGCGGACGCGACCACCACCGTCCCGGAGAGCTGGCCGCTGCTCAGGGTTGCCGTGGCGCTGGGGGCCAGGATCGACCCGGGAAAGCTGATCGAGGACAGGGTCAAGGTCGTCGCGTTGGGGAAGTTCCATAGAATGTTCGACGCCGTCCCGCCGCTGATTCCTGCATTCTCCACGATCGCCGATGTGCCGCTAACGTTGACGATTACGTGCGAGCCGGATGGCACGCTGTACGTGTAATTGGTCGCATTCGTGATCGAGCTCGCGCTGATTGAGAACACGTTGAGGTCGGGGTCGGTTCCGGTGAACGTGACGCCGCCATATTGGATCTTGACTGTACCGTTGGCCGGGTAGCCGGCTAGCGCCGCGGACATCGCAAGCAACCTGCTGTCCGCGGTGGTGAAGTTGATCGGGCTCGTCACCGGCCCGGTCGGCGGCGAGGCGTCGACGAATTGAACGCTATTGGCTGTGTACCCCGCGCTGTAGTCCACGGCCCCGCCGATGGTCCCGCCTTGCAGGCTCACGTTCCCCTGCGCGACCAGGGCGATGGGCTCGTTTCGGTAGTCCATGCTGAACCCCGACAGGGTGAACGTGCCGGCTGTGGCCACGGGATCGGCCACGGACTGAATCAGCGTGACGTTGCCCGTCAGAGCGACCAGGTTGAAATCACGCGGGTAGTACTCCTGCGATCCGCTGATCGGTGCCTCCGCCCATGCGCCGCCTCCGCAGATGTCGCCGAGGCCGTTGGTAATCGCGTAGTTGCTGCCTTCCTGGACGCAGGTCACGCCCCATCGGCCGTGCGACGTATCGCAGCAGCTTGGGGTCTCGGAACAGACTTGAGTGACGACAGCGTAAGTGGTCGGGTTGCCGCTCGGGCTGGGTGTTAATGCGGGCCCGGTAACGCACCAGGAATAGTCCGTGGCCGCAAACGCAGCGGCGGGCACGAACAGAATCGATGCCATAATAGTGACATGAAGCAAACGTGAAATTGACTTCATGAATTCTCCTCCGATTGTTTGAAGTGGCTTTTTCGCACCGCTCGGCCGGAGTTCAGCGGGGCGTGCGGCTGTCACGCGTCCCCCGGCGGAGGTGCCGCCGTCGCCACCAGCAAAGAGCGTTCCCGCACATGAATTCAAGATTTCCTCTGGAGAGATGGGTCCGCAGGCGACGAGTGACGAGGGATCGTCGTCAGCGTGACGTCGGTCCGTCACCCTCGGGCTCCGACCACCCTCTTCACTTCTCTTCTTCGTGCGAGTGATCGCCTGAGCCAGCCCCTCGGGCGCGCGCGGCGTCCGGCGACTTGCAATTCCGCTGCATGATGTCAGACTTCTGAAATGGGGCCGACCCGGTGGTTGGGCGATGGCGTGTCGGGACTCGCGCTGGTGACGAGCCTCGCGCTGTCGGGCGGCTGCGCGCAAGCTGCGCGGGCAGGGGATCTGTCGCAGGATGCGGCCTCGATCGACGGCGGTCCCGCCGGAACACTAGCCGACGCGAGCGCTGCCGATTCGGGCGGATCCAGCGATGATGCGAGTCTATTAGGCAACCCGTCGTTCGGAGACGATTCGGGCAGTGGGGTGGGCTCGTGCAGTGCCGATCTTCGAAGCGTCGTCGACGACAACGGGCAAGTCATTGAGACGTGTGCGGACGACCAAGGGTGCTCGAACGGCGCGTGCATTCCTGCCTGCGACGCCGCCGCGGCAAATCATGGAACTTTGGGGTGCGATTTTCTCGTGTCCACTCCAGCATTCGAGGTCTCCCACCGGCCGCCCTGTCTCGTCGTCTTCTTGACGAATGGATGGACGGCGACCGCCACGCTCGGCGTCTCGCGCGGGGGGACATCCTACGACCCTACGCTGTTCGCGCGCGTGCCTTCGGCGGGCACGCCGCCATCGTCTTGGGCAACGCTGCCCACCACTGGTGTTGCGCCCAACCAGGTCGCGGTCCTCTTTCTCTCGAGCGACCCTGATGCCACGAACGCTGGAACATCTCTTGACTGTCCGGTCGCTGACGCAATTGCGTCCGGCACCGCGGTTTGGGGGATGGCATTCACGGACATCCTCGACGGCGGCCTGGAGGCGAGCGTCACCGGTCTCGGGACGGCGTGGCACATCACGAGCAGCGTTCCGGTCAACGGCTACGACGTCCTGCCTTTCGGCGGTGCGCGGTCCTACCTGCCCAGCGCGCAGCTCCTGTTGCCGACGAGCGCCTGGGGCACCAACTACGTTGCGGCCGTTCCTCCGGTCGGCTCCGTGGACGAGCGCTGGGGTCAGATCATCGCTGCTCAGGACGACACGCGCGTCGAGCTTGTGCCGACGGTCGACCTGCCTTCGGGAGCGGGGGTCGACGCCGCTGCGCAAAACGCGCTGGCGTCGTTCAGCCTCAATGCCGGGGAGTACCTCCAGTGGCAGTGGAGGGGCTCGCTGGGAGATCTGTCGGGGAGTCCCATCTCGAGCGACAAGCCTGTTCTCTTCGTGGGTGGGCACGGCGACCTCTGCTTGTCGTCCGCCACGTCCACTGGGGGAGGTTGCGATTCGGAGCACGAGCTCGTGCCACCCGTGTCTGCATGGGGTCGTGAATACGTCGGCATCCCGTACGCGACGCGGCGCGCGGACCTTCAGCCGGAGTCCATCCCATACCGCATCGTCGGCGCTGTCGACGGCACGATCCTCAGTTTCGATCCCGCGGCGCCGGCGGTGCCGGTGGCGCTGTCACAAGGGCAAGTCGTGGACTTCGAAGCGACGAGCGCGTTCGTGGTTTCGAGTCAGGACGACCAGCATCCCTTCTGGATTGCTCAGCAGATGCCTGGCTGCATGGTCACCAGCGGGAGTCGCCCAGGCACGGATCCGGACGCCTCGTTAGGAGACTGCCTCGGCGACGAAGACGACGTCGGGATGATTCCGCCGGCTCAATGGCTGTCGCGATACGTATTTTTCACGGATCCAACGTACGCAACGACAAATCTCGCGCTGGCTCGAGCCAATACGCCGAGCGGCTTTCCCGACGTCACCGTCGACTGCGTTGGCACCGTGTCGGGGTGGCAGCCGGTTGGCGCGAGCGGGAACTACGAAGTGACCAACATCGATCTGGTCCGCGCGACCACCCCCGTGGGCTCGTGTCAGAACGGACCCCACGTCGCAACGAGCGATGGTCTTTTCACCATCGTCGTGTGGGGCCTCGACTCGTATTCCTCGTACAGCTATCCGGCCGGAGGCAACTTCAAGAGCATCAACACCGTGGTCGTCCCAACGAAGTTGCGCTGATGCGCTCTCCACGGCGCTAAAAGCAGTTGAGTGTCACCCCAACGAAGAATCCGAAGTTTGGCAATTGCAGCCACTCGCGTCGACCTCGAGCGGCAGATCGTTGCAGTTGCATCCCTCGTTAGTGGCAAAGCACGCAAGGGTGGACAGCGTCTCACACGAATTCACGGGAGTGGGCATTTCGCCCGGATTGATCAGGGAGATCGCGCAGTACTGCGCTCCGGCAACGCAGTTCACGGGGTCCTGCCAGCCGCAACCGAAGGTGGAACCGTCGAACGGGCTAGCTTCCGGGGTCGGCCCGTCGCCGCTCTGGGAGTCACGACTCGAGTCGGGGGCTGCCGAATCACCGGCGAATGAGTTGATTCCCGAGCCTGCGTCCCTGCCGGTGTCCGTCGTCGATGACGGTGCGTCGCCCGTCGCCGGTACCCGTCCGGCAGACCCCGCAGTTGACGTCAGAGCGAATTTGCGCCGGAATCGGCCACGGGAGTCGCCCCGCTATCGGTGGCCAACGTACCGCATCCGCCAGCATGCCTCCGTCCTCGGAAGGTCCTTCGGCGCGAGTCTGTGCCCCGCACGCCGTCGCCGCTCCGAGCGACATCACGACGAGTCCCCGGACGGCGCGGGCAGACAGCAAATGGTGGCGTTCGGCGCCAGAAAGCAGGGTTGGCTCCAACCGATGATGAAGAGCCTCGACGCGCGGTTCCACGCGGGCGAGACGGGAGCGGAGCCGCTGGAGGATGGCAGCCAGCGCGCGCGTATCGTCGGTCCTTCCGAGCCGCGTGTCCGATAGCGCGAGCAGGGATCGGTACGCGGCGAGGCGCGTCGCATTCACCTCGTCGAGGAGCTCGGCCATCTCGTTCTCCATGGCGGCCGAGACCGTGCGCAAGCCGAGTCGACGGGCCACGGCGACGCTGCTGGACACGTGGTGGGCGTAGAGTGCGATGTCGGAGGGTCCCCCCGTGGCGAGCATCAGGCGCGTGAGGTGCGCGTAGAATGCTGCGGCGACGGGGTCTGCCGGTGTGTAGTCCGCGATGAGATCGCGGCCGGTGACGCGTCCTTCGAGGCGGAGCTCTTCGAAGGCCGTCGTGCCCGGGTAAACGATGAGCGGGATGACTTCGTAGTAAACACCCGACGGCACGTCCTCGAGCGCGTCGAGCTCGGCCCCGATGGTCGCGCCGGTTGCCGTCGGGTGAACGGCGAGAATGTTGAATAGAGTCGCGATCCCGCGGCGGCGCGCGCGCGAGCGCATGGAAATTCGCCTGGACGTCTACGAATCGGCCGAGCGAGCGCAAACCCGAGTCGGTGAGCGACTCGACTCCAATCACCATGCGGGCCACACCGAGACGATCGAGAGCGTCCAGTAGGGATTCGGTGACCGAGGGCGGATCGATCATCAACTTGCAGCCACCCGTGCACCCGCGGGATGCAATGAGCTGCGCGACGCGCGAGCCGAGAACGCGGTGGAGGTTGCCCGATCGAAGCGGGCGAACCGCGAACGGCTCAAAGCTCGGAGCGCACGGTGGGCCATCGCCCGCTGGCGTGGTGACTCCCGGACAGTCGCGCCACTCCGAGCCGGATGCGATGCGACGCGCGAGCTCGACCATCGGGAGTTCTCCCGCGTGACGAACGATGGAGTCGATCGCCGGGTGATGGCGCAATACTTCATGCCGCGCGAGGGTCGCTAGGGCTCCACCGCCGGTGATGTGACCTCGGAACCCGCGCTCGCGAAGATGGTGGGCGAGGGTGAACTGGCCGATTGCGGATAGAGCGTCGGAAATGGCAAGGCCGACGAGAGGCGTGGCCGTGGACAGAATCCAGTCGGCTACGCGGGCAACGTCCTCGATTCCGTTGAGCGCCTCGATGTGCGGACGGTGGCCAGCGGCGAGCAGGGCTGACGCGACGTATCGAACCCCGAGATTCTCGTCGCCAGGAAGCTCCCGCCCGACAAGGACAACGTCCAGTGAACTGCGCATATCAAGCGACATAATTCCCTCCTCGAATAAGGCTAAGACGGTCCGTTTCTGCCCTGCAGTCCCTGCTCCGTCGCGTGCTCGTCACAAGGGGTCCAAGGTCGGTCGCAGGGTACACGGAATGAATGATGGCCCTGCGTGGACAAATCCGTCAGGCTCTTCGGCACGTCGATGACACGGTCGCAGCCGCGACCGTCCAGGTCTGTGGAAAACGTGTTCGTCGGGTCCCAGTCATCCATTGCCCAACAGACTGATGGTGACCGTCGAGCGACGGGGGGCTTGGTTTCAGTGGCCACGACGGTTCATCGTTCTCCAGGTTGTGGGTTGGACGTGACCAGCATCTCCTATTCTCGATGGAGCGTCTTGCCTATCCCCTAGACCGCCTTCTATTGTTACCGGAGCATGTGTTTTTGTGGGTTACTCATCTCTTGTCTTTGTCAGAGCCTCATAGTCCGTCGTCAGAGCATCATTGTTCGTTGTCAGAGCCTCATTGTTCGTTGTCAGAGCATCATTGTCCGTCGTCAGAGCCTCATTGTCCGTCGTCAGAGCCTCATTGTCCGTCGTCAGAGCCTCATTGTCCGTTGGCAACGAGGCTTTGCTTGTTGGCCGAGCGTCTTCTCCCATGGGCAAAGCCTCCTTTGTCGTTGGCGAGGCGCGGGTTGCCGTGGGCAGCGTGCGCTTGATTGAAGGCAAAGCGTTTCCTCCAGCACGCAAAGCGTCTCTTATCATTGTCGAAGCCCGGGTTTCTGTGGACCGTGAGGGCTTTCTTGTTGGCAGAGGGTCGCGTCGAGTGAGCAGACGCTCATTTCTCGCGGACGAAGCGCCGCTTTCCGTTGGCAACGAGCCCTTGCTGATGGACCGACCGTCGCCGCCAGTCTGCAAAGGCCGGGTTGTCGTCGGCGACGCATGGCTCCTTGCCGCCGGTCCCCCTCATCTCCTTAATCGCGAAGGGCGCGATTCTCTCTGACGGGAAATGTCGAATCTCATCTATCTTGCGTTTGTCCCGCGCGGATCACGGTTGTTCTGCATCTCGACCATCCACGCCGGATACTCGGGGGGGAGTGCGCTGGCCTCGTCGAGGGCCTTGATCTGCTCGGCGGAGAGGCTGAGCGCTGTCGCCGCGAGGTTGTCGGTGAGTTGGTCGCGGCTCTTGGCGCCGATGATGACGCTCGTCACGAAGGGGCGAGTCAGGTGCCACGCAAGCGCGACGCGCGCGACCGAAACGCCCGCTTCGCCAGCGACCTTGCGGAGCGCGTCGAGCACGCGCGGCAACCTCGTCCGATCGACCGGTGGGAAATCATAAGTGGTCCGGCGTGCGCCCTCCGGACCTTTCTTGTCTGGATCGAACTTGCCGGATAGTAGCCCACCCGCGAGAGGGCTCCACGGGAGGATCGCAACGCCTTCGGCCTGAGCCATCGGAGCGATCTCACGCTCGATGTCGCGTCCGGCTATTGAGTAATAGACTTGAGCGCTTTGGAAGCGCGCGAGGCCGTTGTGATCGGCGAAGGCGAGGGCCTTCATGGCGACCCAAGCGGGAAGATTGCTGAACCCGACGTAGCGTGCCTTTCCCGAGCGGACGACGTCGTCGAGAGCGCGAACCGTTTCTTCGATGGGGGTGACCGGATCGAAGCCGTGGATCTGGTAGAGATCCACGTATTCGAGCCCGAGCCTGCGCAGGCTCGCCTCGATGCCGGAGAGGATGTGGCCACGCGACAATCCGATTTCGTTGACACCCGGCCCGGTGCGGCCACGTACCTTGGTCGCGACGACGACCTGGTCGCGCGGGCGCCCTAGCGATTGGAGCGCTCCACCGACGAGCTTCTCCGATTCCCCCTCAGAGTACACGTCCGCGGTGTCGATGAAGTTTACCCCCGCGTCGAACGACGATCCGAGGATCCCTTCGACCTCCTTCGACCCAAGACTTCCGATTCGCTCCCAGAATCCCTTGCCGCCGAATGTCATGGCACCCAGGCAAACTTCGGATACGTAGAGTCCCGTTCTGCCGAGAAGCTTGTATCGCATCGCTCTCCTCCTCTCACCGGACGCTCTCGCTGCCCTGCGTCCGCGCTGTCGCACGACGGTAGCCCAAACGCTGTCTAGATGCCGCGATCAAAGATCGCGTTGCGGGCTGATGCGGACGCGGGGGGGCGTTGCGAGCACGCTTACAGCGCCGCGTCTCGAAGTTCCTGCGCGCGGAAGAACTGTCCGCCGGGCGCGTCGTCCGGTAGGAGAACCGGCACGAGAGCACCGGGCAGGACGGTCTCCGGCGCGTGATCGGCGTTCGGACCGCCCAGGTCGGTTCGCAGCCATCCCGGGTCCAGTCGGGAGACGATGACCCCCGATCCTCGTAGCTCGGCGGCCATGTCGTCGGTGAACTTGTCGACGGCCCACTTGGACGCCCCGTACGCGGCGAGCTGTGGCGTCTTGTCGATGCCCGACGTGACGTGCACAACCCGTCCCCAATGGCGCTTCACCATCCACGGCACGAGCCGAGCAGTCAGGCGAACGAGAGCAAACACGTTGACCTGAAACACGGTGGTCCAATCGGATAGTTCCTGGTGTCCAATCGACTCGCGCCAGGGCGACATGATCGCCGCATTGTTGTAGAGGATATCGACTCCCCCAAAGCTTGATTCGACCGAGGACGCGATGCGCTCCACCTGGGCCGGGTCGGACAGGTCTCCGGCCACGGCGCTGCCCTCGCCGCCGGCCGCCCGCACGAGGGCGAGCGTTGCCTCGCACGCCTTTGTCGTGCGGCCATGAACGATGACCCGTGCGCCGTGGCGGGCGAGAGCTTCCGCGACAAGCTTGCCGATGCCGCGACTGGACCCAGTGACGAGCGCGGTCTTGCCGCTCAAGCGATTCATCGAGAGTTCTCCTTGACCGTGGGGCGTGACGGTACCTGGTTGTGCTCGAGTATCACCGATCCTGTTTCCGGGGCCACCCGTCCTTTGCGGTGGTTCATTCCGGGGAGACGATCCAGACTGCACCAAACAGCCATCGTGCCGGCTGATCGCAATCTGGAGCTGCCCATGTCCCGTCGTCGAGTCGTCTCGCTGGTCGCCGTGGCCCTGCCAGCCATTGGATTCCTCCTGGCCTGCGCTTGCGCGCCCCCGATGCCCGTGTCGTCGGTCCAATCGTCGGCCGCACCCGTGGCATCTTCGCCATCGGTTGCTGCCTCCGCGTCAGCGGCCGACACTTCGGTCGCCGCGACGGCCCCAATGCCGTCGGTACCCACCGCCCAGGCCCCTTCGGCCGAAGCTCCGCCCCCGTGCATCGGTGGCGAGATCATGATGGGGGCGTGCATTTGCGCCAAGGGAAAGAGTGCGGACGCCACGGGGCACTGCGTTTTCATGACGACGTGTCCCAAGAGCGCGAGCGGGGGGACGGTGTTCCGTGACGACGCGACGGGCGAGTGCCGAGTGTGCCGCCCCGGCACCAGACCCATGCCGGACGGCAGCTGCGGGCGCTGAGAAGGCCGGCGTCTTTCGGCTGATCCCTTCGCGATCCCGGCGTCGAGCGTGCTCGCCTACGGGAAGTAGGCTCCGCGCGACTCGCCGCCGGCCTCGCTCGGTCTCAGCCGAAATACGCCGACCTTCCTTTGGGCGTGGACTCCCTCCCCACACCCCGCGGCTACACGTCCGCCATCACCTTTTCGAAAAAGTCTGCGCACTGGTCCTTTTGCTCGCTCGCGCGCCACGCCATCGCCGCCCGTGGGTGTTGGTTGAACTGCCCCGCAATCACGTACGGCGGCAGCGGGCCCCATTCCATTCCGGCTTTCTGGAGCGGCGTCACGTAGTTCTGGATCAGTTTCCAGACGGGGAGCGTGTGGTAGCGCGGATTGCGCAGGAAGCCGAGCAAGAGCTCCATACGACAATTGCCCGAGCCACGACCCATTCCAGCCATCGTGGCGTCCAGCCGATTGGCGCCGTGGATGATCGCGTCGATGGTGTTGGAGAAGGCAAGCTCTTGGTTATTGTGGGCGTGAATACCAATCTCCTTGCCCGTGCCCTCCAAGGCCTTCTTGTAGCGTTCGACCAGCCCCGCGACCTGCTCGCCATACATCGAGCCGAAGCTGTCCACCACGACGACGGTGCCGCACGGGGCCTTGGCAATCTCTTCGAGAGCCTGGTCGATTTCGCTCTCGTTGCAGGTGGAGATTGCCATGATGTTGCAAGTCGTCTCATATCCCTTGTCGTGCGCATCATGGATCATGTCGATGGCTTCGGGGATTTGATTGATGTAGCAAGCCACTCGTACCAGGTCGACGATGCTATGGGCCTTCGGCGGGATGTCGTGGCGGTAGTCGCACTTGCCGCCCGCGTCGGCCATGACGGCGATCTTGACCTCGGGCTTGTCGCCGAGGACGCGCCGGAGGTCCTCCTCTTTGCAGAACTTCCAATCGCCGAACTTGTCGCGCGCGAAGAACTTGTCGCTCGCCTTGTAGCCGACCTCCATGTAGTCGACGCCGGCCGCGACGCACGTCTCGTAGACCGCGCGGACGAATCCGTCCTCGAACATGTGGTCGTTGATGAGGCCTCCATCGCGAATGGTGGCGTCGAGAACCTTGATTTCGGGGCGATACGTGACCCAGGGCGCCTTCATGTTCCGAGCTCCGTGTCGGGGGCGAAGCTCAAGGCTTCGCGACAGATTCAGACGAGTCGTGAGGGGCACGGATAGCACGCTTGCCGGTGCCAGTCGCCAGTTGCTCGGACGGGTTTCGGTTGCCCGCAACCGTCACCAGTCGGCTTCGACGGTGCCTCCGGCGCGTTGAAGACTGCGATCGGTGTACTGATGGACTTCGAACGGGTTACCGTCGGGGTCGCGCAGCCAAATCTGCCAGGTGTTGTCGCAGCCTAGTTTCTTTTCGCTGAAGGGGACCCCGCGCTCGCGCAGCACGGACATCGTGGCCTCGAGGTCTTCCGACTCGAGACAAAAGTGGACGATGCCCGTATTCACCGGAGTCTCGAGGGAACGATCCTCGAACATCTCGACGTAACTCCCCGGCGCGATCTCGAAGTAGATGCCGAAAGGCGCTCCCCCGCGGGTGAAGCGGAAGCGCGGCGTGAAGCCGAGTCGCGTGTAAAACTCCACGGAACGATCCAGATCGCGGACGTTCAGGCAGACGTGAGCCAGGCGAGAGAACATCGAGCACCTTCCAGTTTCGGGGGGATAGGGAGTAGCCGGACTCCGTGCACCTGAAAACACGTCTTCGTTACGAACTTCGGAGGCACAGGCTCAGAACGCGCCTTGAAGGACCACGCCTCCGCCGTCGCGCGCGGTCCAAACGGTTGGGACGACGTGCAACGCGAAACCAGAACCGGGCCCGAGCGCGACGCGATCGTACTTGTGAGGGTCGTCCGCCATGACCAGCAGCACGACACCTGTCACGACGCTCGCGGCGCCGACTCCGACGGCGCTCCAGGCGAAATAGTCGCGAGTGTTCGCATCATGCACTCGGCCGTAGGCCGTGTTGATCGGGTCGATGCACTGCTGCTGATACTGCGGAGTGCTCGAGTCCTGAGCCGCGGGATCGCACGACGACTGACTGTGCGGTTCGATGGCCGCGTTCAGGCGAGCGGCGTTCGCGTTCGCGTCGCTCCGCTGACCGGCATCGTAGACGACGAGTGCGACGCCGCCGGCCGCCACTGCCGCTCCACCGACCACCCCGATCCATCCCCACATGCGCTGCGTCTGCACGCGCTGCGCCACCCGAGTGCGGGTTTCGGGCGTCGGCTCGAGGACGATGCGGAGCGTGGTCGTCTTTCCCGGATCGACCGACACATCCCGCTCGGCCGGTATGAAATCGCCACGCTCGACCATCACGTGGTGAGGTCCCGCGGCCACTCGAACGGGTGCCCCGTAGACCCCTCGGGGCTGGCCGTCAATCGTGACTACGGGTGCGGTTTCGGTCACGTCGAATGCCAGAATTCCGCCCGAGGACACGAGAGCGCCGGGATCTTCGGTCGGCTCCAGCGTGACTTCGCCCGTGGCGCCGTCGCCTAGGGTCACAGTGGCAGCCGCGGTCGTGTAGCCAGAACGTCGCAGATCGATGCGATGGACTCCTGGCGACAGGGAAACCGATGCGGCCAAAGGAGAGGTCCCGATGTGCTGGTCGTCCGCATACAGATCGGCTCCGGGCAGGTGGGTCTTCACGGCCAAATGCGCCATTCGGCCCTGCATCGCAACCAGCTCGAACTGGAGCGACTGTTTCTCACCTCCCGCAATCGCGATTTCCTTGCGCTGCGGGGAATACCCCGCTGCGACGAGACCGACGACGTGCGTCCCGCTCGTGATGCGGAGCGGTGCGCCCAGCGGAGTCGTTCCGACCTCGATGCCGTCGACCTCCACACGCGCGCCCGCGTCGTTGGCCGCCACGGCTACGTTCGCAATTCGCGCAGCCTGTTCATCGCGAGTCCGGCGCGCAATGGCCAATCGCTCCGCCGAAAGTTCCCCAGGGCGCGACAGTACGCGATCCAACGCATCGGTCGCCTCAACGGCTCTGCCGGTCTGCGCGTAGACGAGCCCGATATTGTAGAGGACCACCGTGTTTGCGACGAGGTCATAGGCCCGTCGGAACTCCGCGAGCGCACCGGAGTTGTCGCCCGAATTGAACAGTCGTAATCCGCGGTCGAACCGCTCGCGAGCCTCCGCCCGCGCTGCGTCGCTCGGCGTGGACACTTGGGCACTGGCGCTCGGTAGCAGGGCCGGGTTCGCGACAAGATTCAGTGCCCACGCAAGGGCCAGCACGCGCCGGTTCATTGGAATGGGTTCTCGCCTGCGAGTCCCGTCTGGTCAACGCGGCTCTTCGCACTCCCCGTGGCGACCGGCGCCGCAGTGGGGGACGCTGCGTGCGCAGACGACCCTGGCAACGGGGACGCTCGCCCACCTGCGGACAGGGCGGAGGTCCTCGCGCTGGGAGAAGGGGCCATGGACGCCCGCCCCGAGGGCGCGGAAACGCCAGACGCCGAAGGACCCGCGGTGGGGGCGAGGGGGGCCGTGCTCGCCGTCGCCTCAGGGGCTTGCACCGGGAGCGGGGACAGTTCTACGGCTCGCAGGCCCGACGCGGCACCAGCGCCGCGGTCCGAGTCTCGCGCAGCCGTCGGGCTCGGCCCATGGGCGAGACGAATTACGGCGGTCGCCGCTCCCACGACGACGACAAGGGCAGACACGCCGGCGACTCGCGGCACCCAACCCCGCGCCCGCGCACCCCCTGAGCCCGTCGTGGCAGCTAGCCCGGCATCGGTCGACGGCAGGACCCCCGACATGGCGACAGTTTCCGAATCGTGTGCAGGTCTCGGTGACGAGCGAACCACGGCACGGGGAGGAGGGGCGCCCGTCGAAGGCGCGCGAATCGTGCGCACTCGCATCGGCTCTAGCGCGTCGCCAAGCGCCCGAGCGGTCTCGAAGCGATCGGCGGGATCCCGCGCCATCGCACGGTGAACGATGGCGCAGAAATCAGCGGGGAGCCATGGAGAACGCTCCACGAGAGGTCTCGGATGGCCCTCGTGGATACGCACGGCTAGGGCTTCGATCGATTTTGCATCGAAGGGGACCGTCCCACACGCGCATTCGTACAGGATTACGCCGAGAGAATAGATGTCGGTTCGGAAGTCGATGAGGGAGGCTCCTCGGACTTGCTCGGGCGACATGTAATACGGGGTCCCCAGCATCATGCCCTCGGTTGTAATTCCAAATCCGCCGGTGTGTCGCTCATCGAACTTGGAAATACCGAAGTCGAGGATCTTCACGAAGGGAGCCCCGTCGCGCGTGCTGACGATGAGGTTCTCGGGCTTGAGGTCCCTGTGAACGATTCCGGCTTCGTGGGCCGCCTGGACGCCTTCGCACGCCTGGAACACCAGCTCCGCGAGCTCGCCCGGGCTCACGGGTCCTTGGCGCTGGAGACGCTGGTCGAGCGTCTCGCCGTCGACAAGTTCCATGAGCAGGTACGGCTCGCCGCTGTCGAGTCTGCCGGCGTCGAACGTCTCGGCAACGTGTGCGCTGCCGATTCGCGCAGCCGCGGTGGCCTCGCGCAGAAACCGCTCGAGCACGCTTGGATTGGCTGCCGCGCGCGCGTGGAGCACCTTGAGCGCGCGTCGATGTTTGGTCAGCTCGTGCTCGACTTCATAGACGACCCCCATCCCGCCAGATCCGATCACCCGCCCCACGCGCAGCTTGCCCGCGACGATGGTTCCCGACGGCAGAATGCGAACCGAGTTCGGGGACGACAACGTGCAGCCTCCGCGTCAGTGCACGCACCGAACGTAGCCAGTATTGGATGAGGACAACGTCCCGTAGCTGTAGTTGTCGCCGTAGTCGAATTGGACGTAGTAATAATTTCCGTTCGCGGGAACGACGCCTGTGGAAGACCAAAAGATGCCGTTCGGGGAATTCGGAAAGGCGCTCGTGTCGATCGCCGGGCTGTAGAGGATCGGGTCCACCAGCGTCAGCAACTCCTTGAATAGCGGGACTCGGAATCCGCCTCCCAACCCAGCGCAATACGCCTGCGCATCCGCGGGAGTGAGTCCGCTTCCGCCCGGCGAGCCGCGCTCCCAGGTCAATCCTGTCCAATTGTCCGTGACCGAGTCTTCCGTCACGGAACCGTCGCCGGTGCCCGCATCGATTGCGGCCGAATGGATGGTGTAATGGACCGGGGCCGTAGTCGGGCCGATTCCCGTGCCCCGAACGCACCGAATCCCGAAGGATATCGACAGACCCTCATAGCTGTCCCGGCAATCTTGGAAGCGTACCGTCCAATTGTAGCTGGGGCTGTCTTCGAATGTAGAGGCGGTCCAGAACTCGGACGCGGAGGCCGGCAGAAATGCATTGGCAATGCTCGGCGGCTGCGCGTGGGAACAATCGAGGATCGACTCGAGTTCGATCTTCGTCGGAATGCGCCAATCGGTAAACCCGCCCAGGTTCAGGTCCGAGCAGTAGGCCGTGGCCTCCGCCATCGTGCATTCGGCGGGGGCCGCCGCATCGGGGCCGGCGTCGGCTGGTGCGCGGGCGCAGCCGCCCGACGGCGGCTGGAGCTGCCACACGAGATTCGTGACTTGGTCGGTGATGGTTCCAGCGTCCGGGTCCGTCGCGTAGGACGGCAGGACCGTCGACCCCGTGCCAACGGCGCCCGGATCACTCACGGGCCATGCTGCGAATTGCCCGAGGCAGGCCTGGCCAGGCGACGCTGTTGCCTGACACGGATATTCGGGCGTGCACTCATTGTTCGCGAGGCACGAGTCGACGACGACGCACGTCTTGGTGCCAGTCCCGGTGTATCCCGAGTAGCACTCGCACGTGTAATCCTGGTTTCCGCTGACGCACGTCCCGTGGGCGCACGCGCCGACCGGACAATAGCTGCACGCCCCATCGGGGAGCACGGCGGCATCACCGCAGTTTGGGCCGGTCACGTCGCCCGCGGCGTCGCTGCCGGTCTGCGTCGTCGAGTCGCCCGCGGCATCGCTGCCGGTCTGCGTCGTCGAGTCGCCCGCGGCATCGCTGCCGGTCTGCGTCGTCGAGTCGATCGAAGCGTCGCCCATGGCATCGCTGCTGGTGCCCGTCGTCGAATCGCTGGCTGCGTCGCCATCGGCTCCCACGTCAGAAGGCGCATTCGAGTCGGCTCTGCCGTCGAGAGCCATGCCCCCGTCTGCACCGAGCAAGCCGGCTTCGGTGAGCTCGGAGGTGTCGACGGGGTTCGCCGTCGAGTAGCACGCACTGATGGCGCCCGACGATAGGCACACTTGAGCGCCGCCCGGGCAATCTTGCGAGGTCACGCATGGCATGCGGCACTGGAGGTCGGAACCGCAGACCTCTGTCGGCACCTGACAGGATGACGTCGCCGTGCACGTGCTTTCAATTGGAAGCTGGCAGACGCTGGCTGCGCCTGCGTCCGCCCCGGCGGTCCCGGTCGAGACACAGCGCTCGCCCGTCGGGCAGTCCGACGAGACCACGCACGCGGTGTGGCACCTGGAAAAAACACAGACGAGCGGGGAGTTGCAATCGCTGTTGAGCGAACACCCCGGAGCCGTCGCAACCGGGGACGAACTGCTACAGCCCGTTACGACCATCGGTACGGAGGCCGACACCGAGATAGCAAGGGTCCGCCAGACCTTGCCCCAAAGCGAATGAATAGACACTCGAGCCTCCAATTGGCGCACGGTGCCGCAATCGCCCGCCACTGTCAACGAGCGCTCCGGTCGCATTCCAGAGGTTTCGCGGGCGTGCGAGCAAGCTCGGCCGAGCCCATGCGTGCTCCCCCGCATGACCTGTTCTCGGGCGCGCTTTCGCGTCGGGAGCGAGCCGGATGGCCGGCGCGATTCAGGGCGCTCACGTCACTCCTCCACGGCTGCTGCGTCCGAAAATCCTCCCCGAACCGGTTGGACTCGCGCCTCGAGCATGCTCATCACGTCGTCGTCACTGCGCGCTTCCCCGTCGAGACGCACGAACCGCTGCGCAAGCCGGCGATAGTTGCCAGTCCACAAGA
>Ga0326728_10008192_pt1 | contig 26141 bp, 33 predicted proteins | sample MB3enrmetagenome_FD_207602 | JGI IMG/M metagenome (GOLD analysis project Ga0326728, IMG submission 207602) | Lab enriched peat soil microbial communities from McLean, Ithaca, NY, United States - MB31MN | ecosystem: Environmental > Terrestrial > Soil > Wetlands > Peat | place: USA: New York... | reverse complement strand
AGTTCTCCGGCATCGTTCTCCCGATCGTCGCCGAGGTGACCCCGGCCCAGACGCGGGACGGCGGGGTCGTCGTCGCGACCGGCAAGCTCGGCGAGATCGCGCGCGAGGCCGTCCAGAACGTCACCGCCCTCATCAAGAAGTACACGGGCGAGGACATCTCTCGCTACGACATCCACATCCAGTTCGTCGGGACCTCGGACGGCGTCGAAGGCGACAGCGCGTCGGTGTCGATCGCCACCGCCGTCATCAGCGCGCTCGAAGGGGTGCCGGTCGACCAATCGGTCGCGATGACCGGCTCGCTCTCGGTCCGGGGCCAGGTCCTTCCGGTGGGCGGCGTGACCGCGAAGGTCGAGGCGGCCGCCGATTCCGGGATCAAGCGCGTCCTCGTTCCCGAGGACAACCTGGACGACCTCGTCCTCGAGTCTCGCTACCGCGGGATGGTCGAGGTCATTCCCGTTCGCACGCTCCGGGACGTCCTCCGCTACGCCCTCGTGGGCCAGGGCTCGCAGAAGGAGTCCCTCCTCGAGCGCCTCTCCGCGATGGTGCGCGCGACGAGCCGGGGCCCCGAGGAGATCCCGTCCCCCATCGTACCACCGCCTCCGGCAGGGCGGCCGGCCGGTTCGTGAGGCCGTCGTTCCGGATCTCGGTGCATTCGTCCGAGCCGCCCCGCGCGATCACGGGTCCCACGGAAGAGGACGAGGACCGGTTCGTCGACCGGCCCTGCTACGAGTTCAACTCGCTCCTGAGACCCCCCTGGAACGACCGTCACTGCGAGCACTGCCGTCACTACCTCACCGCCCGCTGCCCCCACATCGACGAGTTCCTGGACGACGTGGAAGATTTGACCCCCGAGTGATATCGACGTCCTGTGCGGGGACTGCTGATCGGCCGGTTCCAACCGTTCCACCGGGGCCACCTCGCGGTCGTGAAGACGATCCGTAGCGAGCGGCCCGAGGCCTCGCTCCTGATCGGGATCGGGAGCGCGGAGGAGTCGTTCACCTGGAAGAACCCGTTCACGGCCAGCGAGCGGTTCGAGATGGTCCGACGCGCGCTCGAGGAAGCGGGAACCGACCGGGTAGAGGTCGTCCCGGTCGCCGACATCCGACGCCACGCTCTCTGGGTGCGGTACCTCGAGGGCCTTCTCCCCCCGTTCGACCGGGTCTACACCAACAATCCCCTGACGTGCCTCCTGTTCGAGCGGGCCGGCTACGACGTGGAAAGCCCGAGCCTCGTGGACCGCCGCCGATTCGAAGGGATCCACGTGCGGGAACTCTTGGCGAGCGGACGCGGATGGCGCCCGCTCGTGCCCCCGGCCGTTGCGCGGTACCTGGACACGATCGACGCCCCTGCTCGCCTGCGCCTGCTGAAGGCCGGCGAGGGACGGTCGTCCGGGGGCCGGGCCCGGTGAGCGAGCCCGAGTCGCCCGCCGCCTCCCCGAAGCGGCGGTATCGCTTCGAGCCCCTGCCCCCGTGGGTGGGACCGTCGACCCGGCTTGTGCACGGGTCCCGGCGTCCTGACTACAACGCGGGCGCGGTCGTCCCGCCCATCTACCAGACCTCGACGTTCCACTGGCCCGCCGAACGGTCGGAGTCCGCGGACCGGGCCGACGCCTACCTCTACACCCGGAACGGGAACCCTACCCTCGAGGGACCGGCCGAAGTCGTTCGCCAACTCGAGGGAGGCGAGTCCGCGCGCGTCTTCGCCTCCGGGATGGGGGCGATCACGGCGACCGTCCTTTCGCTGCTCCGCGCCGGGGACGAACTGGTCGCGCTCGAAGGGCTCTACGGGGGAACGACCGACTTCATCACCGACCTGTTGCCCCGATACGGGGTCACGGTCCGGGAAATCCCCGAGCGGGCCGCGCGCGAACCGGAGTCGGTCGTCACGCAGGGTACCCGTCTCGTGATCCTCGAGAGCCCGACGAACCCGTTGCTCACCGTCCACGACCTTGCCCGATGGGCGAAGGCCACCGACCGGGTCGGGGCGGTCCTCGTGGTCGACAACACGTTCGCGACCCCGATCAACCAGAACCCGATCGCCTTGGGCGCCGACCTCGTCGTCCACAGCGCGACCAAGTACCTCGGGGGCCATTCCGACCTCATCGCCGGTGTCGTCGTCGGTCCCGACGCGCTCGTCGGCCGGATCGACCCGAAAGGATACCTCGGAGCGGCCGCGGACCCGTTCGTCGGCTTCCTGCTCGGCCGCGGCCTCAAGACGCTCGCCCTGCGCGTCGCTCGCCAGAACGAGAACGGCCGACGGGTCGCCGAGGCGGCTCGCGACCACCGGGCGGTCGCCCGGGTCCACTATCCGGGGTGGGGCAGCGAAGAGGAGGAGGCGATCGCGGCGCGACAGATGCGCGGCCGCGGGGGCATGGTGTCAATCTCGCTGAAGGGCGGGGTTCCGGCGGCGGAGGAATTCCTCTCCCACCTACGGTTCGTCCACATCGCGGCGAGCCTCGGCGGAGTGGAGAGCCTCGCGAGCGTTCCGAGCCAGACCTCCCACCGCCACCTGAGCCCGGAGGCCCGCGCGTCGCGCGGCATCGACCCGGGCCTCGTGCGCCTTTCGCTGGGCATCGAGGACACCGCAGACCTCGTCCGCGACATCTCCGAGGCGCTCGACCGGCTTCCCTAGGCGGCCTGCGCCACCATTATAGGGCGATTCCTTTGGTCGGTCCGGTCGTGCCACTGTAGCTCAGTTTGGCAGAGCGGCTGATTCGTAATCAGCAGGTCGGGGGTTCAAGTCCCTCCAGTGGCTGGACTACTCCGCTCGCGGTGACGCTCAGGGCTGGTCGCCCCATACCATGAGCTTCGGTGACCGCGCGCGGTCGAAAGGCGGCCGCGATGAGCGCGGTCGCAGGAACATCCCGAAGGGTTCGCGCTCAGCTTCGCAGTTCCTCGAGCCCTTCGTCGGAGTTCAACCTCGTGAGCAGGAAACTACAAGGTCGCAGAGTCGCTAGCATGAGTGGACCCATGGTCGCGCAGAGTGCGGCAGCGCCCGAGCCGACCTTGCTCTCCCGCTGGATGCGCGATTATCGCCTCAGCCTCGCGCTCCTCATTGCGGGCATCGTCATCGTTGTGGCCGTCTCTGTCTTCAGTGTGTGGGCCAACTCGACCGGGAACTACCCTCCGTCATTTTGGACCGGGTTCGCGATGAATGTCACCGGAACCGGCGGAGGCATGTTGGTCTTGCTGGCCGGGACCGTCGCGTACTACCATCGGAAAGGCCTCCGACTGAGCGAGGGCACCGCCTGACCGGGCCTACACAAGAAACCGATCGAAGAGCGCCCTGTCCGGCGAGCGTGCGCGACCGCGGTCGTGATGAAGGGAGCGCGCGACCGGTGTCGCGACGGTGGCAGGCGCCGGGGTGAGCGAGGCTCGGTCGCCAAGCGCGTGGCTCGGGTCAGGCCCTCAAGTGAGGACCTCGAGCACGCCCCCGCAGTTCGGGCTTGATCCCTTAGGTCAGGTCCCTCCAGTGGCTACCATTCCTCGACTGGACCGCGCCGTTCGTTGTGCGTGTGGGAGAGTGGCGTGCACCCACCAACGATGCGAGCGAGAACGATAGGGGCCGTGTGAAAAGGGTGGTCATGCAGGGGCCAAGTTCTTCCGAGGGCGAGGAGCCGGTTTGGGACGTCATATAGGGGGCTCGATTCAATGCACCCCGAGGACGACCGTGAAACCACTGTTCGTTGGGGCCATTGGCGTGATAACAAGCACTCTAGCGGAAGGACGGGCGCTCTACGTCGACGCGATCGGTTTGCCGTTGGAGAAAGCCGACGGAACCAACTTCCTGCACAGCGAGAAGCTCGGCGGAAGCAGGTACTTCGGAGTGTGGCCCCTGTCAGCGGCAGCGAAGGTGTGTTTCGGTAGCGAGAGCTGGCCGACAGGGCATCCTGTCCCCCAGATGTTCATCGAGTTCGAGGTGGCCAGCCCCGCGAGCGTGGCCGCGGCCGCCTCGGAACTTGAGTCGAAGGGATACGGTCTCCTCCACGGCCCTCGCACCGACCCTTGGGGCCAGACGGTAGCCCGTCTACAGACGAAGGACGGTCTCCTCGTCGGAATCTCCTACGTCCCGTGGATGCACCGACGCGCGACACAGAAAGGGAAGCGCTCGAGGGTCCCGCGTCGCTGACCGGGAGCGCGAGAGGGCCACACCCTCTCGCCGGTTCAGGAGCGGCCCGCGTACAACCTACCGGTGATGTGAGAAGGGGGCGGGGTACCGAGGACTAATCTTCCCCGACTCAATGCCCCGGCGTGGCCGCGACCCGGCGGCTCGCCGCCATCATGTTCACCGATACCGTCGGGTATACGGCGTCCACGCAGGCCGATGAGGCCCACACGCTCCAGTCGCTCCGTGAGCAGGAGGAGCTCGTCCGTCCCCTCATCTCGGCGCACCACGGACGGGAGATCAAGTCGACCGGGGACGGGTTCCTGGTGGAGTTCGATAGCGCGCTCAAAGCGACCCACTGCGCGGTCGACATCCAGCGTCGGATCTACGACCGGAATGCGGAGGGGGGTCTCCCTCCGATCCGGATCCGTATCGGAATACATCTCGGAGACGTCGTGCAGAACGGCGCCGATATTCTGGGCGATGCCGTCAACATAGCCGCTCGGATCGAGCCGGTCGCCGAACCCGGGGGAATCTGCCTTTCGGCGGCGGTCCGCGAGCAGGTCTGGAACAAGATCACCGACAAGCTCGAGAAGCTCCCACCGACGGCGCTCAAGGGGGTACAGGTCCCGATGGAGATCTACCGGGTGGTGTTGCCCTGGACGGTCGGTGCACCTTCTGCCGCCGATTCCGCACCCACTGGATTGGCCGTCCTTCCGTTCTCGAACATAAGCCCCGACCCGAAGGACGAGTACTTTGCGGACGGTCTCACGGAGGAGCTGATCTCCATTCTCTCGCAGCTGCGGGGGCTTCGTGTCATCGCGCGGACGTCGGTGATGCAATACAAGGCCACCAGCAAGGCGGTCTCGCAAATCGGGGGAGAGCTGCGGGTATCCTCGATTCTGGAGGGGAGCGTACGGAAGGCCGGGAACCGTTTGCGAGTGACGGCACAGTTGATCGACGTCGAGTCGGAGGGTCACGTCTGGTCCGACACGTATGACCGGGAGCTGGACGACATCTTCGCGGTCCAGAGGGAGATCGCCGACAGAGTGGCCTCCTCCCTCAAGGTGCGGCTACTCGACGGGGAAATGCGTCGAATGAAGATGGGCGGTAGGGGAAACGCGGAAGCGTACACCCTCCTGCTGAAGGGGAGGTTTCATCTACACCGATGGGAGAGGGCTTCTGCCGAGCTCGCGATCAAGTACTTCGAAGAGGCCATCGCCCGAGATCCGGGCTATGCGGCCGCGTACGCGGACCTGGGCAAAGCGTATGCCGTTCTTCGATACTTTGACGTCGACCCGACCACAACATATCCGAAGGCCGAAGAGTACGTACTTCGAGCGCTGGAGCTGGACGACTCTTCGGCCGAAGCGCACGTGGCCCGGGCGATTATTCTCTGGAGCAAGTACGAGTTCGCTGCCCGAGACAAGGAACTCGAGAGAGCGCTCGAACTGAACCCCAACTCGGCCGAGGCCCATCTACTCCTTTCCGACGGGTGGTCGCTCATGGGAAGACGGGAGGATGCCCTTCGAGAAGTCGAAAAGGCCCTGGAGCTTGACCCTCTCTCGGAAGAAACGGCAGGGAATGCCGGCACGGCGTACTTGTACGCCGGGGACTACGACCGAGCCATCCGACACCTGGAGGACGCTCTGGAACTGGACCCTAAGAACATGTTCTTCCTCGAGAATCTCGGGCTTGCGCACGTACAGAAAGGATTGATCCGGGAAGGGCTCGAGGAAGTGAAGAGGGCGGCGGACACCTTGGGTCCTACTAGCCTTCGAGACCTGGCGTACGCGTACGTAAAGGCGGGGAAGCTCGAGGAAGCCCGAGGACTTCTCACCAAAGCCCTCCGATCGAACAAAGTGAGTCGCGCTCGAAGTGTGACGATCGGAGGAATCTACGCGGTCTTAGGCGACACGGAGAACGCCCTCCAATGGCTCGAGAGGGCGTACGACGAGCGTTCGGGCTACCTCCCGTCGATCGGGACCGATTTCGTGTTCGATAGCCTGCGCGGCGACCCAAGATTCCGTTCCTTGCTCCAGAAGATGAATCTCACCCGACCGGTCTCGAGCTGAGCCGAGCCCCTTCTTGGAAGAGCACCCCTCCCGGGTTCACGGTCGACCGGTGCTCGCGAGCACGCTCAGCGCCTCCACCGTCGCCCACCGACTGGGCTCGTGCAACGGTTCGAGCATCATCGGAAACACGATCTGTCGGACCTGGTAGCCGGCGAGCTTCGGGTCCAGATCCGGGTGGGCCGCGTCGAGCGCCCAGGTCCCATCGCGACGTCGCTTGTCCGTGAGCCAGCGGACCGCCGGGGCGATCCGAGGGTCGGTGCCGTAGCCCAGCCGCGTCAGGACCCGGAGGCCCACGAGGACGTCGTAGTAGTAGTGGTTCGGGTAGTGGATACGGAACCAGGGCGGGTAGCGGACCCCACCCTCCTCCATGAGGTGGCGCTGCAGATAGAACTCGGCCCCCCGCTCGATCGCCCGAACCACCGATGGGTCCCGGGAGTCCGGGGGAATCTCCGCGAGCGCGGCCAGCCCCTCCCAACCGTCGAGGGTGCCGACGCGCGAAGGAAAGCAGTGCCATCCGCCGTCCCGCTTCTGGGTACGGACGATCCACGCGATCGACCGCTGGACCACCGGGTGGTCGAGGTACCCGAACCGGACGAGGGTCCGTACGGCGTTCCCCGTGACGCAGATCTCCCCGCTCCGCCCGCTCAGGTCTCCGCCTCTCGGACTCCATCGATCCAAGAGGAGATCGGCGGTCCGACGGATGCGGGGGTCGGCCCGGGTCATCCCGAGGTCGGCCAGCACGATCGCGAGCCAGTTCGTGACGATGTACTTGGGCCGATACAGTTCGGGGGCCGACGTGCCCGGCGTGACCCAGTGGCCGTCCGGCCACTGCGTATCCAGCAGCGATGCGGCCCAGCCGACGCGGCCGATCTGTTTGGAGGCCGTTCGCGCCCGAGAGTCGTGCGGTGGCCGCCCCTCCACTTCAAGCCAGAAGCGCGTCCGGACGCTCGGGTCGGACTTCGGTCCCGTGAGCCAGTTCCTTACTCGAGGAGCGACCCGCATCCCCTGACCGGAACCTGCTGGGCCTCATAATTGCTCTCCGGATCCGGAGTTCGGATACCTTCCCGGGAGAGAACGCGCACGACCCATGCCCATTCCCCGGGCCCATGCCGACGGGGCGTCACCACGGTCTCACTCGCGCTTCGGGCGTGGGCTCGTGCGCGGCAAGCGCGTCCGGAACCGTTCGAGGACGTCTCCCCACGCCCGGTCAAAGTACTGGTACCCCTTCTCCCACACCGGACCCTCCTTCCAGCCGAGGTGGTCCATGATCACTCGGGTCTTGCGCGGGCCCACGCGAACGAACCGGAGCACGACCCACAGGTATTCGTTTCGGATCTCGGGGATCGAGGGCGGGAAGTTCCAGCTGTACGAGAGCATTTCCGGAGGGCAGTAACTCAGGATGCGGCAACCCTCCGAACCCTGCAGGCCTCGGGGTTGGTCCAAGAGAAAGTAGAGTTCCCACGGTCCGCCGATCCGTAGCTCGATCCAGGACTCCTTCGCCCACCACGACGCCATCCCCTCCGACGTGGTCCAGGCCCACCAGACCCTCTCGATCGGGGACGACACCGTGACCTCTTTGTGCAGGACTCGTGCCGGGGACTCGACGTCCGTCATACTCTCTTCAACGGTATAGTGAGTATACTATCTTAAGCGAGAAGGGCGTACGAGTATACTGGCGAACCGTCGATGACCGCGAAGATCCCACGACCGATCCTTCCCCAGGTCTCTTTCCAGGCCTGCCCTATCCGGACGAGCCTCGGGATCCTGGGACGAAAATGGGCCCTCCTCGTCCTTCGGGACGTCGGATTGCGTCGGATCTCCCGATTCAATGAGCTCGTGCGGGCGAACCCCGGACTGACACCGCGGGCCCTCTCGCTGCTGTTGCTCGACCTCCAGCGGGAAGGCCTGGTTCGCCGGTCCGCGGATCCCGCGTCGCCCCGCGGGAGGGTCCGCTACTCGTTGACCCCGAAAGGCGCGGACGTCCTCCCGGTGGTCGCCGCCCTCATCGAGTTCGGCATGCGACACTACTCCGACCGGGTGTTCGAGGACGGGAAACCTCGCGACCTCACCGAGGTGTTTCCTGGCATGCAGAGAGCGCTGATCGGCCCTCTCCTCCCCTACGCGAGAGGAGCGGACCGGGGAATCCGTAGACGCTCACGGTACGTGCCAAGCTGACCGATCGTCGGAGGCCGTAGGGAGGGTACGTTCGAGGTCCCTCGCCAGCAGGAAGAGCACCCGGGTTCCACGTCCGCGGCCCGTGCCCCGGCCTTCCCACCGTGCCTCGGCCCGGCACCAACCTACGAGTTCTTGAGGAGCGGGGACATCCCGCGAGCGATGCTCGCCCTCGCCGATGTAGCCGTGGTCGTCTCGAACGCGAAATCGTCCGCCGGGTGGTGGAAGAAGAACCTCGGCTTCTCGACCTACACCGTCGGGGGCGCAGGGCACGCGATCCTCGTCGCCCCGCCGGGGGATCGGTTCGTTCTCCACCTCTGCGAGGGCTTCGCTGCCCTCGAGCCCGGGGAGACGGGGATCGCCTTCATCACCGACGAGATGGACGCCACGGTGGCGCGCATGCGCAAGGGAGAGGTAGAGTTCCCCGAACCGCCCAAGCAGGAGCCGTGGGGAAAGGCGGCCAAGTTCGCCGACCCCGACGGGAACGTCTTCTGGCTCCTCGAAGTGCCTACATCCCTGGTCCGAGCGACGTTGCGCTCTCGGGCCCCGGCCGCGAAGCGAGCCTCGGCGAAGCCCCGCGGTCGGTCTCGAAATCGCTCGCGCGCGTGATGGGGCGGTCGGCCCTGGCGGCGGCTAGCGAAGGGCGGCGAGGATCTCGTCCGTCTTCCTCACCCGGCCGATCCGCTTGAAGACGTAGTCGACCGCGGCCCGATGCATCTCCGCGGTCCGGGAAGCCATCGCATCCTCCGCGAATATCTGCTGGAAGCCGTACTCGTAGGCGAATCTCGCCGTGCTCTCCACGCCGTAGTTCGTGGAAATCCCGCAGAGCACGAGCGTCGCGATGCCTCTTCTTCTCAGCCGCAGCTCGAGATCCGTGCCGTAGAAGGCCCCCCACTGCCGCTTCGTGATCGTGATGTCGCCCTTTTTGGGTCCGATCTCCGGCAGGAAATCCGACGCGTCGGCCGGCCAAGGCGCACTCGGGCGCCCGACCTCGTCGTCCGCGATCACGTCGAGTCGATCCGCGGGAGAGGAGACCACATGCACCAGGAACACCGGCATTCCGTTCTTCCGGAACCCCTCTGCTAGCTTGGCGGCGTTCTGGACAACCGTCTCTGCGTCGTGTGGCGCGAGCATTCTCCCCACCGAGGCGATGCCCTTCTGAAGGTCGATCACCACCAATGCTGTCCTCTTCCGGTCGAAATCCAACGTCATGGCGTCCGTTCCTACCCCGTCCCCACGGATAAGTTTCCACCCCCTCCGACCGCCCCGCGCACGGCTCCATCGACCCCACGCTCGACTCGGCGGTCACCGAGTCGGGACGCAGAGTGTCGACCCCGTGGTCCGTCGCCCGGGCCCAACGATGCGGACACGCTGCTTCCGTTAGAAAGGGGCCCTCTCGAACCGAGTGCCTATAGAGCCGGGCCGGTTGTTGGTCCCTGAGAGTGGCCGTGGACCCGGTGGAACGGGCTCGACGAGAGCAGGAGCGGGTCATCAAGGCCCGAGAACGGCTCAAGTTCCGAGTCTACGCGGCCGTTCGAGAGGTCGCGCTCGGAACGGAGCTCTTCCGTGCCCATTTCCAGCTCCACGAGCCCGAGATCGTCGTCAACGTCTATGCTCGATTCGTCGACGTGAACACCTCCCTCAACGAAGCTCAGCTCCGCCTGCTCCCCATCCCGAGCCGGTCCCGAGAGCTGTCTCGGTTCGCCGAGGAGCTTCGGGCCGGCATCGAGAACGCCGCGACAGAACTCCACCTCGAATTCACCCGCGATCCGGCGCAGTTTGGGGGTTCGGAACCCGTGATGCTGGTCGATGTCCCCTGCGGCTACCGGGCCGTGCTGCTCCGCCCCGAGCCCGAGTAACCGCCGTCGTCCCACCAGACGGGCCGATTGGATGACCCGGGGTACTCTCGAAGGCGATCCGACCGCTGGGCCGTGGGGTCGGGACCGAGGGCCGCGCCCGGAGCAGGGAACGGGCCTCCGCCGGGTGAAAGGATAACAACCCGCGACCGCTCGTCGGGTCCTCATGCGCGTGATTTCCCTCAACGTCGGGGAGGTCCGGACGATCCTCTGGGAGGGGCGTGAGGTCCGAACGGGGTTCCAGAAGCGCCCCGTCCATGGCAAGGTGGCGCTTCGCGGCGTGAACCTCGAAGGCGACGACCAGGCCGACCGGACGGTGCACGGAGGCACGGGGAAGACGATCTACGTGTACCCGTCGGAACACTACCCCTACTGGCGCAAGGAGCTCGAGCGGCGGTCCCTCGACTGGGGGGCGTTCGGCGAGAACCTGACGACGTCCGGCTGGCTCGAATCGACGGCCCATCTCGGGGACGTCGTTCGGATCGGAACCGCCACGCTGGAGATCACCCAGCCGCGGAGACCCTGCTACAAGCTGAATGCGATCTTCGCACGGCCCGACATGGTCGAGCGGTTCCATCGATCGGGGCGCTCGGGCTTCTACCTCGGTCCCGTTTCGGAAGGGGAGATGGGGGAAGGCGACCCCATCGAGCTCCTGTCTCGGAAGGCGGACGCCCCTTCGATCTCCGACATTCTTGAAGCGGAGCGGAAGGACGACCCCACCACGCGCACGTGAGCCGCCGGACGGGGACCGGATCGTGAAGCGGAGGTACCGTGACTCCCTCGGGTGGCCCTCGTTCCGGGAGTGCGGCCCCGGCCGGGCAGCTCAGGTTCGGACCTTGTGCGGAACCTCGCTCGGGAGCTCGAACGTGATCTCGACGAGCCCCGCCATTCGTCCGCCTTTCTTCCAGTGAGCCTGGTAGATCATCTTCTTGACCCCCGCCTTTTCGATCGTGTAGATGTTGGGTCGGCCGGAGGCCATGACCCCCTTGAGCTTCTCTTGGGCTTCGGGTGGATGGCAGTCCATCAGGTTCTTCCCGATGAGCGATTTGCCTCCGTCCTTCTGGTTCACTTCCGCCGCCCGGTCGTTCAGGTAGAGGATCGTGTAGTTCTCGTCGCACACGGTCAGCGCGCAGGGCAATCGTTCGAACCACTCGAGCGGAACCACGCCGTCCATGGGACTCCCTCGGGGCCATCCAGCCCGTCACGGTGACTTAAGGGTGCTTGCGTCCCCGCCGGAAGAGGGCACGGGCGAGACCGACCCGGACGACCCTCCATCGATAGATTTTCAAGGGTGGGCCGCGCGTCCTTATCGTCACGGTGTTCTCGTGGCGTCTCCCGACGGCTCGCCGACCCACCGACCTCCGGGGCTCTACCGCCTCGCCCGACTGTTCCGTCGCCTCTCGGTCGTCGTCCTGGTGGTCCTCCTGCTCTACCTCGCGACCGTGGGATACTCGGCGTTCGAGCTCGCCCGGTCGACGCCCCACTCCGGCGGCTATTCGGCCGAATTCGAGCCCAACGACACCGTCGCGGTGACGGGCTCCCTCTCCGTCACGAACCCCGGATTCTACTCGATCTCGGGATTCTCCCTTGCCCTGAGGATCCAGAACGCATCGGGCGTCTTGCTCGGCGTGCTCCGCGAAGGTCCGGAGACCCTGGCCGCGCAGGCCACGACCACCTTCCCCATCGCGCTCTACCTTCCGATCGTGCCGAACGGCGCGGCCTCCTCGCTCCTCGAGACCGACCAGGTCTTGACGGTCGGGGTCTGGGCCAACGCCACGTACGCCTACCTCTTCCCGGTCTCCATCCACTTCGACCAGAACAAGTCCTGGGGAGCTCCGTTCGCGAACTTCCAGGCCGAGGCCGGGACCCCGACCGACGTGAACGGTTCCGTGGTAGTCCCCCTGACCATCAGCTTCTCGAACGACGCCTCGTTCGCCGACGCCGGGAACCTCACGGTCGTGCTCCGATCGTCGACCAGCGCCCCCTGCGGCCAGGTCTCCTTCCCGCTGAACGTACCGTCGCAGACGCTGTACGACCAGACACAGAACGTCGTGCTCGCCAGCGGATGCTCGATCGCCGGAGGGTCGGCCGTCACTACGTTCAGTGGGGACGGCGGGACGATCGTCCTTCCCCCGGAGGCAATCCCGTGAGCGCCCCGGCGGCCCCCCCGTCCGCGCCCGGGCCGTCCTCGGTGCCCTCGCTCGGGTACCGGATCCTGGCCGGAGGGACCCGGCTCGTGCCGCTGCTCGTCGTCCTGGTCATGCTGCCGGTCGCGGCGCTCACGTATCTCCAATCCCGCTCAGTGAACCTTCCCGTATCGATCCTGACGGTGGAGGTGGGCGGCGTCGCGATCAGCGTGCTCAGCACGCTGAGCTACATCCTGCGGCCGACCCGCGCCTTCGGTCCGCTGTCGGTCGCCACTTCGTCGGTGACGATCGTCTATCTCCTCGTGCTGCTGGCGCAGTCCACCTACCAGATCGCCGTGCCGAACAGCTCGGCGACGATTTCGGTCGGGTACTCGCTGCTCCTCGACCTGGTCCTGATCGTGCCCCTGCTAACCCTCGCCGCGGGCCTCGTCACCACGGTCGAGGACCTGCGCGTCCCGGGGGAGCGACTTCCCTTCGACTATCCGCCGTAGCGGATCTCCCCGGGCGGTCGCGGACCTACGCGCCCGAGACGGTCACTTCCACGATGCGGACCGGGCTCTTGGGGCGGTCGTTCCCGTCGCGCGGGACCGCCGCGATCTTCTCGACCACATCCTGCCCTCCGCGCACGTGTCCGAAGACGGCGTGCTTCCGGTCGAGCCAGGAGGTGGCGGCGAGCGTGATGAAAAACTGGCTGCCGCCGGTGTTGGGCCCGGCGTTCGCCATGGAGACGACGCCCGGACCATCGTGGCGGAGGGTCGGGTGGAACTCGTCCGGGATCGTGTAACCGGGTCCCCCGGTGCCGTCGCCCTTCGGGCACCCGCACTGGACCATGAACCCGGGGATGACACGGTGGAACGTGAGGCCGGTGTAGAACCCCTTGCGCGTCAGCGTGAGGAAGTTCTCGGCGGTCTTCGGGGCCCGGTCGCGGAAGAGCTCGATGCGGATGTCGCCGAGGGTCGTGCGCAGGGTGACGGTCGGGTTCGCCATGGTGACCCGACCCCACCGCGCGCCAAAAAGGCGCCCCTCCCCGCCCTGGTTCCGACCGGTTTAAGAGGGAGCGGTCGGCTACAGACCGGTCGAACGGCGGCCGGTCCGCCGCTCCCGGGCGATGAACCGTTCGATTGTCCTCCTCGGCGTCGTCGTCATCCTCCTCGGGTTCGCGCTGGTCGCTTCGCCGATCGTGATCACGGGGAGCGAGCAGTTCGACCTGGCCCAGGAGGCCGGGATTTTCCTCGCCCCGGTCGGCCTCCTGATCGTGATGATCGGCGCCGTCCAGGCCAATCCCGCGCTCACGACGGTCGGCGGCACGTTCGGGAACCCCGACCTGGGCCCCCGCCGGCCCGGCACGGAGCGACCGCCGGAGCCGTCGCGTCCCGCGCTCGGGTTCAATCCGAGGACTCCGGTCGATTGTCGCTACTGCCGCACCGTCATTCCGTACGACCTAGCGTTCTGTCCCCGGTGCGCGCGGCCCCGCGAGTGTCGCGGGTGCGGACGCGTGCTCGGGGTCGCCGGAGACCGTACCGACTGTCCTGGCTGCCACCGCGTCGAGGCGTTCTGCAACTGTCCCCACCTGCCGCGATCCCCCGGGGCCTCGACCACGAGCGCGCGAGGGCCCCGTCGCGTATGATCCCCGAGAGCGACCCCCGGATCCCTCGCGGGATCGCGACGATCGACCCCGGTCGCGTGGAGGTACATTTCGACGGCGCGTGCGAGCCGCCGAAAGGAGGAGGGGTCGCGACGTTCGGGTTCGTGGTCGACGGTGCCGGGCTCTACCACGAGGACGGCGGTCTCGCGGTCCGGCCGCACGTGCCGCACGCCACGAACAACGTGGCGGAGTACGTCGCGGCGATCCGGGCGCTCGAGTGGCTGCGAGACCAGCGCTACCGCGGTGCGGTGCTGATGATCGGCGACAGTCAGCTCGTCGTTCGCCAGATGGAGGGCGAGTACCGGGTCCGGGCGGAGCACCTGGTGGCCTACCACCAGTGGCTCGAACGGCTGACGAAGGAGTTCTCCCAGGTCGAGTTCCGATGGGTCCCGCGCGAGGAGAACCAGCACGCAGACGCCCTGTCGAAGCACGCGCTCGCGGAGGCCGTGGGCGACGCCCGTCGACACCGACCCGCGACGCCGGTCATCGCGCTGGACGAGGACGAGGTCGAGGACGCCGAAGCGCCGAAGGAAGACTAGCTCCAGCGCACGACGTAGACCAGGGTCCGGCCCTCCATCGCGGCCCGAGCCCGGGCCGAGTCGATGTACGTCGCGAACGCGGCGGCGGCCTCCAGGGAGAGCTTCGGGCGTGTCCCGTAGCCACGGGGGGTTCCCTGGCCCAAGATCGCGGGGGGCGAGGCCACGGGAGGGGCGTTGGGAGCCAGCGGTTTCCGGGAGGAGCTTCTCACGGCTCCTCGCCGAAGGGGTAGGGTCGGCTCGCGAGCGGGGCACCGAGGCAGGGGATCACGGCCAGCGAGAGGGCCGAGCCACCAAAGTCGTGGACTCCTAACGGTAGCGCGGCGAGGATGACCGAGGCGTCGAGCCTGTCGGACACCGTCCCTCGAACGGTGTCAGACGCACGTCATACATAAACTCACATCTTCGACAGGAAAGGGAGGGGTCGCCCGGGCCTCCTCTACCGGTGGCCGTTGGCGGACACTTGGCCGACCGAATCGACCGAACCCGCCTCCGTCCCCGCGGGCTTAATACACCGCTCGAAGTGGAACGCCTCGGCCATGGGTGAGGATCCGGGCGTTGCCACGAGCGCGTTCCTCGCCCGGGCCGAAGAACGGCTGCGCATCCTGACGATCGAGTCCCAGCAGACGGACTGGGTCTACAACACGTACATCACGCAGGACACCGAGGCGCTCTCGGCCCGGGCCTTTGCGCGGTTGCTCTCCGCGACGGCGGAGCTCGCCAAGGAGTCGACCCGCCTAGCGCCGGCCCCGCTCTCCGCGGCGGAGGCCCGCAAGCTGAAGCTCCTGCGCCTGACGCTGCCGCTCATCGCCCCGTCCGACCCGAACGAGTCGGAGGAACTTAGCCGCCTCGTCACCTCGATGTCCGGCCAGTATGCCAAGGGGCGTCACGTCCCCCTCGGGGGAACCGAGCCGGTCGACGTCCAGGCGCTCTCGCATATCCTCGAGGAGAGCCGGGACACGGCGCGACTCGAGGACGCCTGGACCGGCTGGCATCGGGTGGGACGCGCGATGCGCCCCGAATTCGAGCGGTACGTGGAGCTCGCGAACCGCGGGGCGCGGGAGCTCGGATTCGCGGACACCGGGGCGATGTGGCGGTCCAAGTACGACATGGACCCCGACACGTTCGCGACCGAGGTCGACCGTCTCTGGGAGGCGGTCCGGCCCCTCTACGAATCGCTGCACGCCTACGTACGGCACCGGCTGGTCGAGGTCTACGGGCCGAACCGGGTCGACCCTCGGGGCCCGATCCCCGCGCACCTCCTCGGCAACATGTGGGCCCAATCCTGGGAAGGGATCTTCCCGATGCTGGCCCCGCCGTCCGACGGCCTCGGGTTCGACCTCACCCAGATCCTCGTCGACCGGAAGACCACCCCGGTCGAGATGGTCCGGTACGCCGAGCAGTTCTTCGTATCGCTCGGGCTCGAACCGCTGCCGGCCACCTTCTGGGAACGGTCGATGCTCACGCGGCCGCGCGACCGGGAGGTCGTCTGCCACGCGAGCGCATGGGACATCGACGCCGCGCAGGACCTCCGGATCAAGATGTGCATCGAGATCACCGGGGACGACTTCCGGACGATCCATCACGAGCTCGGCCACAACTACTATCAGCGCGCCTACGCGCCGCAGCCGTTCCTGTTCGAGGACAGTGCGAACGACGGCTTTCACGAAGCGATCGGAGACACCATCGCCCTGTCGGTGACCCCGGGATACCTCGCCCAGGTCGGGCTGTTGGATCGCGTGCCCGACGAGGGCCCCGACCTGGGCCTCCTCCTCCATCGCGCGCTCGAGAAGGTGGCGTTCCTCCCGTTCGGCCTCGTGGTCGACCGGTGGCGGTGGGACGTCTTCTCGGGCGCCGTTCCTCCGTCGGAGTACAACACCGCGTGGTGGTCGATGCGCCGGCGCTACCAGGGCGTGGTCCCCCCCGAGCCCCGCGGGGAGCACGAGTTCGACCCCGGGGCGAAGTTCCACGTACCGTCGAACGTGCCCTACATGCGGTACTTCCTCGCGCACCTCCTCCAGTTCCAGTTCCATCGAGCGCTCGCGCGGGCGATCGGGGCCACCGGCCCGCTCCACCGGGTCTCGATCTACGGGTCGAAGGAAGCCGGCCGCCGGCTGCAGGAGATGCTGGAGATGGGCGCGAGCCGGGAGTGGCCGGACGCCCTCGAGGCCCTGACGGGGGAGCGTGCGATGTCCGCGGAAGGGCTGATCGAGTACTTCGCCCCGCTGAAGCGCTGGCTCGACGAGCAGAACCGGCAGGTTCCCCTCGGCTGGTGACCGGGATACGACGACGGGGTCCCCGGTCCTCGCGGAGCATCGGCGGCTGCGGCGGGAGCTCGGCCGACGCGCGAACCGCTCCCAGGGTCGCTTCCTTCGCGACTATCTCGGCTCCCCGCTGCCGGTCCTCGGCGTGCGGGCTCCCCAGTTCCGGGAGGTCCTGCGCGAGTCCCGGGGGCGCCTCGAGGCCCTTCCCCTCTCCGCCCGGCTCGCTCTGGCGCGGTCGCTCTGGAGCGGTCGAACGTTCGAGGAACGGACGCTCGCTCTCGCGCTCGTCGACCGGTGCACGCCTTCCGGCGACCCGCGCGCGTGGCGTCTCCTCGACCGCTGGGTCGATTCCGCGACCGGCTGGGCGCTCTCCGACGGTCTCGCCGCGGGGCCGGTCTCCCGGGCGGTCGCGGGGGACCCCCGACGCTTCGCGGAGGTCCTACGCTGGACCCGCTCCCCGAACCTCTGGCGTCGACGGGCCGCGACCTACGCGCTCCACGACTGGGTTCTCGCGGGAGAGCTCGACCGCCCGTTCCGTCTCCTCGAGCGGCTCGTCGAGGACCCGGAGTTCTGGGTCCAGCGCGCCGTCGGGACCTGGCTGCGGGAGTGCTGGAAACGAAACCGACCCCGGACCGAGCGATTCCTCCGACAGCACGCCCGCGACCTCGCGCCGGTCGCGATGACCGTGGCGACCGAGCGGGCGCCGAAGGCGCTCCGGGCCGAGTTGGGGGGCCTCCGCGCGTCGGCCCGGCGCCGCGTCGCGGGGAGAGCGTATTAGCCTCCCGAAGCGATGGACCGACGATGCTGCTCCACTCGGGCGAGCGCGTGATCCGCAGCGCCTACGCCGTCATCGAACCGGAGCACCGGCCCGAGGGGGTCCGCGGTCCCGGAGTGCTCTACCTCACGAATTACCGGGTCGTCTTCGAGGCGCCGGCCTCGCGGGGTGTGGTGCGCGACCTCGTGCACGGACGCGAGTCCCGCGTGGTCTTTTCGAGCTCGCTCCACGAGCTCACGGACGTGACCGTCCGTCGCGGCCGCCTCGGGAAGCCCCGGCTCGTCGTGCAGGCCGGTGCGCTGCGGCCGGCGTTCGACGTGCTCGACCCCGATGCCTGGGTGGCGCTGATCGCCAACGCCCGGCGGACGTTCCCGCCGCCGGGGTCGACACCGTCGGTGGTGATCGAACGCCAGGTCGTGAAGGTGCGATGCCGATACTGCGGAAGCCTCGGCAACGAGGTCGACGGCCGCTGTCCGTACTGCGGGGCCGCGCTCTAGTTCTCGGCAGAGCGACCCGCTAGAACGGGATCTCGCGGAACAGACGTTCGAACCCGGTGCGTGCCCAGTGCGCGGCGAGCGCTCCCGCCGCAAGGGCGAAGCCCAGCGTCCACACGACGAGGCCCGCGGAGGCGGTACCCCGAGGCCCGAGGAGCGCGAAGGCCCCCGGCACGAGGACGCCGAACAGGAGGATCATGCCCGACCCCATCGCGCCCAGCATCGCTCCCGGGCGAAGGTACTGGGGCCGGGGACGGTCCTGGAAATCGGAGAAGCGCGCCGCGAAGACGAGGCCCCACAGTGTGAGAAGGACGGCGCCCGTCGCGGTGAGGAGGACGAAGGCGGCGATCACGAACGGAGAGAGAGCGAAGATGACCCCGACCACGATCGCCATCGCCGCCGCGCCCACCAGCGCCGGGAGCAGGACCGCCGTCGCCTTGGCGCGGAGGACGGCGCGCGCCGTGATGGGGTAGGCATAGTACGACTGGAACGACCGCCGTTCCTGCCCGACCGAGGTGAGGGCCAGGAGGAGGGCGAAGAACCCCGCGACCCACCCCATCCAGAGCACGGAGCCGAACGACCCGAGCGCCGTTCCCTCGACGATCAGGAGGACGATCAGCACGACCGGCACGACCAGCGTCGGCAACATCTCGCGACGGCGGACGAACCCCCGAAGGTCCTTCGACACGATGGCCGCCTCCGCCGGGGAGAGCCCGAGCATCGCGAGGAACGGGTGTCCCCGGGCCGAGACCGCCGGGGAGAGCTGGACCTCCGCCGCGGCCGGCACCCAGAACCGGACCCGCAGGAGACCGGCCAGATAGACGAGCATTCCGACGAACCCGACCTGGCCGAGACAGAACGCGGCCCCGAGGAGCCGGTCCCCGCTCACCCACGCGCTGAGCCCCCGCGTCGACCAGAGGAACGGGACGAGCGCGGTCACATCGCCGTAGCTCGAGAAGTGCTGGAGGAAGCCGAGCAGGAAGACCGGATTGAACGCGAGGTCGAACGCCAGGATCAGCAGGACCAGGAGGGCCGCCCGGAATAGGATCCCGAGCTGGCCGCGTCGACCCGAACCGAAGCTGCTGGCGCGCTGCGTGGTCGCGCGGACCATCTCCACGAGCACGCCGCCCTCGTAGAGGCCGACCACGGTGAGCCCGGCGCAGAGCACGTACGTGGCCGCGACCCCGCCGGCGAGGGCGATCGGAAGGAGGCCGCCGAGGAGGAAGGCGATTGCGGGAGTGTACGAGTAGGCGATCGCCGCGGACGAGGCGGCGACGTACTCCGAGGGGGTGATCGGCAGCCAGTTCGCGGCGTCGCTACCCGAGAACTTCGCGGTGTTGGTCAGCTCGAACATGACCCCCGCGATGAGGACCGCCGCGACCGCCACGAGCGGAAGGAACGGGAAGAGGTCGTTCGCCAACGTCGCGAGGTTCGCCGAGCCGAGCGCCACCGACCGCAACCCCCAGCCGACAACGGCGAAGGCCCCCAGGAAGGCGGCGAGGTCGAAGACGGCGATCGCGTGGGGGCGTCCGAAGAAGCTGCGCGGGTCCGAGGAGGAGCGCCCCGAACGCATCTGGGAGGCGACCAGGATGCCCGCGAGCCGGCCCACGCGATGGAGGTTCACGACGTCTCCTAATGCGCGAGGGCCGAGACCACGTCGCGCAGGTCCCCCGTCCCGGTCAACGTGAGGAACACCTCCTCGAGACCCGAGCCCGCGAGTCCGGCCCGGTCGCGGAGCGCGGCGACGGTCCCCGAGGCGACGACCTGGCCGCGGTTCAGGATGACCACTCGGTCGCAGATCGCTTCGGCGATCTCGAGCACGTGGGTGCTGAAGAGGACCCCGACCCCGTCGCGCGAAGCGAGGTTCCGCAGGAGGTCCTTCGTGACCCTCGCCGAACGGGGGTCGAGGCCGTTGAGCGGCTCATCAAGGATGAGGAGCCGGGGCCGGTGGGCCAGGGCGGCGATGAGAGCGACCTTCTGCTTCATGCCCTGCGAGTACCCGCTGATGAGCGCGTTCTCATGGCCGGCGAGTTCGAGGCCGGTCAGGAACTGCTGGATGCGCTCGCGCCGCGTGCTCCGGTCGAGACCGTACATGTCCGCCACGAAGTCGAGATACTCCGCGCCGGTCAGGAACTCGTAGAGCGACGGGGACTCGGGCACGTAGCCGACCTGCCGCTTCGCCGAGACAGGGTCCGCGCCGACCGGCCGGCCGAACAGACGGATCTCGCCCGAGTCGGGATGGACAAGGCCCAGGATCGACTTCATCATCGTCGACTTGCCGGCGCCGTTCGGCCCGAGAAGCCCGACGATCTCCCCCGCCGGAACCGAGAAGGTCACGTCGACGAGCGCGCGCACGACGCCGTACGACTTCGAAACGCCGTTCGCCTCCAGGGAGAGCGGACGGGAGAGCACCGGGGCCGGCGAGACCGGCCCCTCCCGAAGCGGCGTCGCGGACATGCTGCGCGGCCGAATCGGCGGGTGCCTCTTTAGCTCGCCACCGCCGGCGTCCGGCGCGGTCAGTTATCGGCAGCCCAGGCCGCGGCCGACCCGACGTCCGAGGAAAGGAACGCGACCCCGCCTCCGCTCGACGGCGTCGGTCGGAGGGCGTCGACGGCGTGGACCAGCAGCTCGTACGCGGCGTCCTCGGACTCCGTCGTGTCGTCGGCTTCCCGGGGACCGGGCACGAACACCCGCAGGTGGCCCCGGTCCACTCCGAGCAGGACGTAACCCGAGCCGTCGCGCCGGGCCCACGCCAGCAGCCGGCCGTCCGGCCGCTCGACGACCCCGACCCACCGAAGCGAGCCGAACCAGTGTCCTGCGAGGCGGCCGAGCAACGTTTCCGAGGGGGTTCCGAGCGGAAGGTCGACGCTCGCGATCGGGCGAAGCACCGACGTGAGCTCCTCGACCGAACGAGGCCGGTCGCCGAGAGCACGATAGCCGCCGTCCACGCGCTCGACCAACCCCTCCCGCTCGAGACGGCGGAGCGCCCGGGCCAGGGATTCCGGATGCGCCCCCAGGACCCGACGCAGACCACTGAAGGCGAGCCGGCCGGGGAGGCCCTCCAGGGTCGCGAGGATCCGCTCGTCGAGCCTCGCGGGCGCGACCGACGACCGTCCCTCCTTTTCGGACCGCATCGGTCCTGGACCGGCCCCTCGGGATTTAGCGGGTCGGTAACGCTCTCGTTACCCAGTAGCCCGGGTCGTTGGGCCGACCGACCGCCTCGTTCTCGGCGAAGCGGGGTTCGAAGCGCCGACCGGGTGTGACCGGTCCTCTCGCGACCCGCTCAATATCCTCGACCGCCGGGTATCCTCGCTCGGAACCCCGCGTTCCAAGGAGAAAGACGATGTCGGAAGATGCCCAGGATTGCGCGCCGAACGGGATGCACTACGGGCCGTGGGTCTGGTCCGCCTATCGCGCCTACCACGAGCTCCTGCGAGAGAAGATCAAGAAGCGGTTCGAGGCCCAGGAAGGACCTTGGATGGACAAGGTCGCGGACCTCCTCGTCCAGATCGTGAACGCCCGCTGGGAAGGCGGCCGCAAGAAGGAGAAGGAAGAGGAGGAACTGTTCGGGAAGCTCGAGCAGCTCCTGTCCGAATGAACGCCTTCGAGTTCCCTCTGCCGCTCACGCCGCTGCCCCACCCGCCGATCGGCCCGGAGCCGATGCTGCCCCACCCGGGCTAGACGAGGCCCGTCGAACCGGGGCGAGGGTAGGATGGCGCTGAGCGAGCTCGAGACGAGGATCGTCTCTGCGGTGGAGGCGATCGGGCCGAGCGTGGCGGCGGTCGAGACGATGCGCGTGCGGCGGCGGCGCGGCCCCGGGCCGTTCGCCGCACCGGCGGCGGCGACCGCGGTCGTCATCGACCCGAAGGGTTACCTGATCACGAACCAGCATGTCGTCGAAGGGGCCACCCAGATCCGGGTCCACCTCGCGGACGGGCGAGAACTGGACGGAGAGGTACTCGGAGGCGACGCCGTCACGGACGTCGCGCTGGTCCGGGTCGATGCCGTGGACGTGCCCGCTGTGCGGCTCGGCGACTCGGAGTCCCTCCGGGTCGGGCAGCTTGTCCTGGCCGTGGGCCACGCCCTCGGGCTCCCGGGCGGACCGACCGTTTCAACCGGGGTCGTGAGCGCGCTCGGTCGACCGCTGCCCGGGTCGGACTTCATCTTCGAAGGGCTGATCCAGACCGACGCCGCGATCAATCCGGGCAACAGCGGCGGGCCGCTCGCCGACCTCTCGGGCGCGGTGATCGGTGTCAACACCGCGATGGTGCCGTTCGCCCAGGGCGTCGGCTTCGCGATCCCCATCCACGCGGTCGCCCGCATCGCGGACGAGCTACGCCGCCGCGGCCGGATCGTGCGCCCCTGGATCGGGGTCATGGTCGCCGAACTTCGGCCCGACCTCGCCCGCCAGTACGGGCACGCCCCGTGGTCGGGGATCCTCGTCGCCGAGGTCGTGCCTCGCTCGCCCGCGCACCGGTCGGGCCTGCGTCCCGGAGACGTCGTCCGCCGGGTCGGACCGTTCGAGGTGCACAAGGTGCGCGACCTCCTCGAGGGGCTCTCGAGATTCCCGGTGGGGTCCGACATCGAGGTCGCCGTCGAACGACGCGGGAGCCCGATCACCGTCAGCGTCCCGCTCCAGGAATCTCCGGAGGCGACCGTCGCACCCGCCTAGTTCGTCCCCGAAGAGGTAGACCTCCGGGCGCGCGTTCCCCCGACCGGCGCGAGCGCATCGGGGCGTTCCCGAAGGACGGGCGTCGGGGATCCATGCGGACCCCGGGGCCCGGCGGGCGGGGCCCCTCGCCGACCGGAGCGCTATAAAGCGGGGCGTGGTAGAGTGACGAACGATGCTCTCGGATGCGTTCGGCCGCGAAGTCCACGATATCCGCATCAGCGTCACGAAGCGCTGCAACTTCGGGTGCGTCTACTGCCACGACGAAGGCCTCGGTCCGGTCGACCGGCCACGCACGCTCCATGGCGAGGAGATGACCCCGGTCGAGGTCGAGCGCCTCGTTCGCGTCGCCCGCGAGTTCGGGATCCGGTCGGTCAAGTTCACGGGAGGCGAGCCGCTGGTCCGTCTCGACCTCGAGGAGATCATCGGTCGCACGGTGGAGCAGATCCCGGACGTTTCGCTCACGACGAACGGGTCGATGCTCGAGGCCCGCGCGGAGGGGCTGCGGGACTCCGGACTGAAGCGGGTCAACGTCTCGGTCGACACGATCGACCCCGAACAGTTCCACCACATCCGCAAGGGATCGCTCGCACCGGTCCTGCGGGGGGTCCGGGCCGCGCTTCGCGTCGGACTGAAGCCGCTCAAGCTCAACATGGTCGTGTTCCGGCCGACGCTCGCGAACATCCCCCGGATGATCGAATTCGTCGGCGAGACGGACGGCCTCAAGCTGCAGCTCATCCAGTTCATGCCCGAGCTCGTCACGCATCGGGAGTGGATGGTCGACATCGAGACGCTCAAGCGGTGGCTCGAGGAGCACGCGACCCGCGTGATCGTCCGCGAGATGCACCACCGGCGCGTCTACCTGTTCCGGGATGCCGAGGTCGAACTGGTCGACCCCGTCTACAATCCGGAGTTTTGCCTCAACTGCCACCGGATCCGTGTCACCCACAAGGGGGAGCTCAAGGGATGCCTGAACCGGAACGACGACCTCGTGCCCACGCGAGGGCTGGACGACGAGGCGCTGCGGGCCGCCTTCCGCCAGGTGATCACGTTCCGCGTTCCGTACTACGGTGGTTACGTCACGGAGTTCCCGCGCCGCCTGCCGATGGTCGGACGCTCGGCCGGGATATCGACCCACCTGCCGGGGTGACCGGTCTTCATTCCCCCCGGTACCTCCTCGCGGTCGCACGAGGAGGGCTTAACAGGATGCCGTCCCTGCCCCGACGGCCGAGGATCCGAAGATGACCGTGGATTTTGTGATCAAGCGAACCCCCGCCTACCGCGTCGCATCGATCGCCTGGAAAGGGCCCTGGAGCGACGCCGGGATACGCCGCAAGTTCAAGGAGGTCGTCGACTGGGCGCACCGCCACGACCTTCAGACCGGCCGGTGGATCTTCCGAGAGCCCGCCGAACGAAGCTTCGAGGTCGCGGTCGAGGTCGCCGGGAAGGCAAAGTCGGACCGGAAGGTCCGGATCCGGACATACTCGGCGCGCACCGTGGGGTCGGTCGTCTACGACCCCGAGGTCGTCGCCCCGCGCGTGATCTACCACGCACTGACGGACTGGCTGCGGTGGCAGCGCAAGGAAGGCAAGATCCGTTCGACCGGCGATTACCGCGAGGTCTACGAGGGCGACCCGTGGACGAACGCGAAGGCCTACGCCCGTACCGAAATCCAGATCGCCGTGCGCAAGTAACCGGGACTGGGGGACCGCCGGTCGGACGAGCCCGTAGCGCCCGACTCCGCCCGTCCTTCACGGCGATCCCACCCAGCGAGCTCACGGACCCGGTCGGTGAGCTCCCGTGAGCTCCGGACGTAGCCCCGGACGGAGGCGGGGCTTCGGGCCGGGCCTAGAATCTCGAGACTTTTCTCCGTCCGGGGCCGGACCGAGAATAGATATCCCCCAGCCGAGTCAGGCCCCCGGGGGTTAACGAGGGAGTCCCATGGCGATCACATCGGTCGAGGCCGCGGAAAAGGACCGGAAGGGAGCGTTCCGACTGGGGTTGGGGGCGTGGCTCGGCCTGTTCGGCGCCGTCATCGCCATCGTCCTGCCGGCCGTGGCGATCTTCGCGAGCACCTACAACCCGGGCGGGTTCTTCGCGTTCGCGCCGACGCTCCTACAGACGTCGGCCGTCCTCGTGCTCGTCGGGGCGGTCCTGTTCATCCTCTCCCTCTTGTTCTACCGCTGGGGCTTCTCGGTGCTACGGAAGGTCAACAGCGACTTCTCCCTGGCGTCGTTCCTCTGCCTGCTCGGCTCTCTCGGCTTCATCCTCATCTTGGTCGCGGCCGCGGTCGTCACCGGGACCGCGTCAAACCTCCTCAGCTGCATCCAGGGTTCTCCTGCGCACGCGCTCACCTGCATGCAGGCGAACCAACCGCTCGGCGCCTACACTGCGATCGTCGGATTCGTGCTCGCGTGGCTCGGGGGACTGGGGATCGTGCTCGGGCTCCGGGTCGCGGCTTCGCATTTCGATGAGCCGTCGCTCGGCCTGGGGGCGTTCGTCTACCTGTTCTTCCTGTTCCTCCTTCTCGCCCCGCTCATCGAGCTGGCGTTCCCGTTCACGGGCGGCCAGTTCCTGCTCGTGATCGTCCCGGTGATGAGCGTCGCGGCGCCGGTGTTCGTGCTCCTCGGGATCCTGCCGAAGATCCGGGCCGACGCGCGGGCCGCCCCGGTGACCCCGGCCCCGACGGCATGACGGCCGGCCCCTCGGCAACCCCCGCTTCGGAGGGCGGGCGCGAGCACGCGACCCTCGCTGGCGGCTGCTTCTGGTGCACGGAGGCGGTCTTCTCCGAGCTGGTCGGGGTCGAGCAGGCCCTCCCCGGCTACACGGGCGGGACGGTTCCCCATCCGACCTACGAGCAGGTCTGCACGGGGCGCACGGGTCACGCCGAAGCGGTCGACGTGACGTTCGACCCCTCGGTGGTCTCCTTCCACGACCTCCTCGCGATCTTCTTCACGACGCACGACCCGACCACGCTCGACCGGCAGGGGAACGACGTCGGCACCCAGTACCGTTCGGCGGTGTTCTACCGGGACGCACGCCAGAAGGCCGAGGCGGAATCCGTGGTCCGCGAGGTCGCGGCCGCTGGGGTCTGGAAGCGGAAGATCGTGACCGAGATCGTCCCGTTCTCGGTGTTCTATCCCGCGGAGGAGTACCACCGTGACTACTTCCGCCGGAATCCCGAGAAGGGCTACTGCCAGGTCGTGATCGCTCCCAAGGTCGCGAAGTTCCGTCACCAGTACGCCGACCGGCTCAAGCGCACCTAGCCGGCAGGGACCCTCGCGTCATACGACCGCGAGGTACGCGAAGTAGACGGCGAACGCGACCATGATCGCGCCCGAGCCGTAGGTCACCCAGCGCTCGAACCGCGGGGAGCGTTGGGCCCCGACGGAGAGCGCGTAGGG
>Ga0326728_10008191_pt1 | contig 26144 bp, 19 predicted proteins | sample MB3enrmetagenome_FD_207602 | JGI IMG/M metagenome (GOLD analysis project Ga0326728, IMG submission 207602) | Lab enriched peat soil microbial communities from McLean, Ithaca, NY, United States - MB31MN | ecosystem: Environmental > Terrestrial > Soil > Wetlands > Peat | place: USA: New York... | reverse complement strand
GGCTGGACCCTGTGTCCTACGAACGACTGCGCCAGCAGATCTTGTGTCGTGACAACTGGAGGTGTCAATCCTGCGGTACGATGTCCAATCTTGAGGTGCACCACAGGGAGTTTCGGAGCCATTCGGGGCGAGATTCCGAGGAGAACTTGATTACGCTATGCGCGACCTGCCACGCTGGAGCGCATTGCTGCTAAGACCACGAACGGGTCCGCTTCAAGTTATCCCCCGCCTGGCCGCGATCGAACTCGATTAGGTCGCTGATGTTTCATCATTCGATTCCTTGCTGCTGGACCGCCTGGCCGCGCGGATGTCCATTAACAAGTCGTATTGCGTATTGCTACACTACACACATACTTAAGAGCTATCGGCACGAAGGCGTCAAGCAGTTTGCCGAAACCGGCTCGAAGGCTGGCATTCAGCCAGAACACGCAAACCGACTCAGAAGGCTTCTCTCCGCTCTGGATGCGGCCACCTGCCCGGCCAACATGAATGCGCCAGGCTACGCCCTGCACCCGCTCAAGGGGGACGTGGAGGGACACTGGGCCGTACGGGTCAGCGGGAACTGGCGGCTCACGTTTGCGTTCGAGGGCGAGGACGCGATTCTCGTCGATTACCAGGATTACCACTAGGAGCTGAGCATGCTTTTGAATCCATCCCATCCCGGCGAGGTGCTGAAGGATTATCTGGGCGACATGACTGTAAAGGAGGCGGCCAGGCGCCTCGGGGTGACTCGGCCAAATCTCTCCCGGATACTCAACGGCCACGCCGGCATTTCAGCGGCGATGAGCGTGCGGCTTGCCAAGGCGATGCCATACACGTCTCCCGAGTTTTGGCTGAAGATGCAGCTCAATCACGATCTTTCGAAGGCTCAGAAAAGCAGGCAGCCTAAAATCAAACCGTTTCCGGTTCGGCCACACAAGGAGCTTGCCTCAGCCCCGATTTGACATTCTCACCGAGGACGGCCAGCGGTTCGATTGTGCACCCTGGTTGCACAAGGCTCGCAGGCTGCCGAAGTTTTGTGTCGTTGATCATTTTGTAGCGGAGGGCGCCAAACGGCGAGTGGGAATGGTGGTTCACGTTTCAAAAGGGGCACATAACGTGCGATAGCCGAGATCTGATGTACATACGCTGGTGTCAGAACCCGTCGAGGCTGTCAGACTCGGCTAAACCGCTAAATCTCAATTTCTGGTTTTTCCGTCAACCGGGAGTAGTCGCGATCACTTCCGATAAACCGACTTGAACACTTGAACGAAGCCGCTTTGCGGCGGACGAATTGGCGTGTTGCTGAGCCGACGGTGGATGTGATCTAAGCTAGCTTGTGTCGCACAGGAGGAGTATTGCCATCTCCAACCACAGGCCGGTCGCCCTCACCGAGTGGCAACGTCACCTTCTGCTGGACAGACTCTGCTCACGGCAACAAGAAACAGCTCATGACGCTGCCAGTCGACAAGTCGACATGAACTACCTTAGTAGGCTCGGGCTCATTTGCGTACTGCCCTAAAACGGTAGGACTCCACGTTTTCCAATTTCCCGGTGGCGGCCTCGCCCGTTAGCCGTACGATGTAGTCACCAGATTGAATTGAGTCGGACCGAAAACGCCAAGAAACTACAATGCTGCCGCCCAGTGAATGGCTATGTAACAGCTTTGCCCGCAGAATTTCTTTGCTTTGCTCGGGAGGCATGAGCACAGCTTCATAGATTTTGTATTCATCTCGTTCCAATACCATTTCCAGTCTCACCCAAGGTCGATTCGGCGGTATTACCAGGTCTGCCTCGCCAACTGCACCCCTCACACCCGGAACGAGCCTGAACGTCAGATCGGCAGGAGGCTCCAGTTGGGCGAGCTGGCCACTTTGTTCACCTTCCGGAGCGTGCTGGCGCTGCGCACTAAGATCCTCCACCTGCTTACGTAATGTGTCTTGCTGAAGGCGCAATTGGTTCGTGTTCGCTTGAGCCCCTTGCAGCTCTCTGCGAAGACGGTAGTTTTGCAGCCCCAGCAAGACTCCCCCAAGCAGCACCGCAGCGCTGACCAACGCCCACCGCAGTTGGGGCCGTGGAATTTTAAAATATGCCTGGAGCGATCTCCACGGCGGAGCTTTAGGCGCTGCAGTCGAGTCCCTTTCACGGAGAGCGACTTGGGACAGAGCCGTGGCGAAGTCGATTCTCGCACGCCGGTCAGGACGATTGGCGTAATGGTGCTCAAATTGCTGCCGTTCCGAATCCGACAAAGTGCCCCGAACGTAGGAGTCGATCAGATCATTTTCCACACCCACCAGTTCCTCAAAGCGTCCTGCATGGGTAAAGTACTCGTCCTCGATGCGAGTTCGCTCCTCCTTGGGCAGATCACCCAGCAGGTATTTCCTCATCAGACTCTCGTTGGGCATCGCCTGGCACCATCCGTATTTCTCACTGCCAACTTCATCTTCGGAAAAACGCACTTGTGTCCTATCTTAAAGTGGCGCTCTCGGAAGGAACATTACATCACTTTCCTTCAACTATGGTAATTAAACAATTAAACACGTAAAGACCGCTCGCCAGCGTTCTTCACGTCCAGTCTTTCAGTCTTTCTCTTCATCAACGCGTCACCTTGAACACTGTTCTGTCGTCAGAAGCGCCGCCACTTCCGCTATCGCCAAACCGGTTGGCCTGCGCGTCCCGCACTCCACTTGCATTGGAAGTTTGGCCGTCCTCGCGAGTCCCCGTGAAGGAGTAGAGGAGGGCGGCGTTTTCAGCTTTTCAGCGACAACTTCCGAGGAGGCTGGGCGCTCGGGTGGACCGGTGGACCGGGCGAAAGAGGTGAGCTGTGCGATCGTTGACGAAGAGGCAAAGGAATCACGGAACCCGCAGAAAAAAGGCGCGTGGGCTAAGCAGCCCCCGCGCCTACGCGTTGCCTAAATCCCTAAATCTGCATCTTCTTAGGGCTTCAGCATGAAGGCGGTTCCCCCGCCGTAATCGCCACCATTAAAGGTCGCCCCATACAGGACCCCGCCCTTCCCCAGCGTCAAACCATCTCCATTTCCTGGGTTGGCCCCGTCGGAGCCGGAAAAGCTGTGCAGTACCTTCTCGACGCCCTTGCTCGTAATCTCGAACACAGTACCGCAACCTCCAGAGCACGCGCTTGAACTTCCCCCGGTCCAGGTTGTGCCATAGAGATTCTTCCCTTTGAAGACCACGCTGGCTGGGTTTGTCCCGTCGATTCCATCTGCGTTGAAGCTGTGAAGCACGGTCTCAGTCCAACCACCTACACCCGGCGTTAGCTTGAAAACGGTACCGTAGCCGTAATCACCGCCGACGGAGGTTTCGCCGTAGAGATTACCTTGCTTGTCAAAGATGAGAACACTACCAGGCGCTCCGCCATCTGTTCCACCCGTGAAGCTATAGAGTATCTTTTCCGTCCAGACTCCTCCGGCTGGCGTCAGCTCAAATACGATGCCACACCCGCTCTGGCCTAGGTTTGGCGGGCAATTCTGAATGCCACCTGCGCGTGTTGTTCCATAGAGATTGCCTAGCTTGTCCATGGTTAGACCACCCAATGGGTAGTTGCCGTCCGTCCCGTCATTAGCAAAGCTGTACAGCACACTTTCTTTACCTTTTTTCGTTACCTCGAACACCGTGCCACAGCCACCGTTGTTGCAAGGAGAAGTGCCGCCGTAGGCGGTTTCGCCATACAGATTGCCTTTCGTGTCGCGGATGACTCCATCGACACTTGCACCGTCGGGAGGACCGGCGAAGTTGTAAAGGAAGCTCTCAGTACCGGCTGGCGTTAATTCAAATACGGTGCCATAGGAGTCAACGCCCCCGGTCGTCCAGGTTGCGCCATACAGATTGCCCTTGGCATCGATCGCGAAGCTCCCGTTGGGTTCGGCCCCATTGGTGTAGCCGCTAAACTCATAGAACACCTTCTCTGTCCATCCGCCGCCGGAGGGAGAGAGTTCGAAGACGCCGTCGGCATACGCCAAACCATAGAGATTGCCCACTTTGTCGAAAACTAACGGGCTTTCTGGATGGGCGACATCGCCAGAAGCGCCGAAGCTGTGTAGCGTTGCAAACTGTTGTGCCTGCGCCGGAGTGGCCAGCAGCAAGGCAGAAAGCACAGCGATTGCCAGAGCACCAGAAATCACAAGTCGTTTCCCGATCATTTCAACTCTCCTGAGTGCCGATCTGGTCGCGACGACTGCCGGTACCAGCGGCATGATCGCCAAAGCTGGCGCTGTGGCTGCGACTCGCTGGTTTATTTCAAGAAACCGCCTGCGTAGTTGCATTGGGTTAGTCATGAACATTCTCCTTTTGTTGATTCAGAGCCGCTGAGCGCTAAAATCGGAAAGCGCGTTTGTGCTCTAATCCCAGTGGTGCCTCCGGGGAAAACATTACAGAATTTCTGTACGAAGCTTGCTGAACCAGCAGAGTGTCCGGTTGTCCGCGCTGTTCACTTTGACTCGGCCTGCTGTCGGCTATGCGCCGCACCAAAGACCTTCCTGCGTTCTTCCAGGCAAATGGTGACACACCGTTCAAGCTTTTCCCTCAGTCGATTGGCGCGTGTCCGAAGTGCGGTCATTGTCATGCCCTCAGCTTCAGCCAACTTCTGACGGTGGACTTTTTGTTTCTCGCCGTCAGCGCTGTAGTACCCAATCACAAACTGGCTATCCGTAGGTCGCAATTTGCCACGGCATTGCTGCAGACAAGCATTAATGACCTGCTGGTCGATGCTTTCCACAATCTCCCGTTCCGGGTCCCGGGTATCAGCCACGGCTTCCTGCGCTGCCGGAAGCTCTTCAACAGAGATCTCTCGCCACTGTTTCTTGGATTCCTCAAGTAGCACATATCGGGCAACGCCTCGTGCGAAGGCGCGCACATCTTGGACCTCTTCGGTTTCCAGCTTCCGTGCAACTCTGGCGAGAGTGTCATCTGCCAGTTCTTCCGCTCGGAGGGCGCGGTTCCATTCGAAAAACTTGACCAGCGTACGACGAATCTCTTCGTGCTTCTTCCAAGCGTCGGTCTTGTCCGGATCCAACTTCAAGAGAAGTCGGTCCAGATCGTCTCCGCCGAAAACATTTTCGGTTACCATATGTCACTCAGGCAGGTTGCGACTCCACGAGCAGCTCATCGCCATTCACCTTGAATCGTAAAAGCGCCCCAATAATAAGGATCGGCCCATCGCTTTTGTTCGAGCATCTGCGCCTCAGCCTTACGTAACGCCTCACTGGGACGCAATCCTTCTCGCAACATGCCTCTGTAGAACAGCCCCATAAACTCCGCAGTCGCCACATCGTCAACCTTCCAGAGACTCGCAACCACCCGCTGAGCTCCGGCATACATGAATCCGCGCGTTAGGCCGACGAGCCCCTCACCCCTGACATCTTTTCCGAGTCCTGTCTCGCATGCGCTCAATGTCACCAAGTCCGCGGAAAGATCAAGGTTGTAAACGTCCTCTAGGTCAAGAAAGCCATTCACAGGGAAACCGTTCGGATCCACGAGCGACAGCACGAGCCCTGACAAATCCGGATGTTCGCTATTAAGTAATCCATGCGTCGCAAAGTGAATCATTCGGTACTGGCCTAAGTCCGGACTCATCGCTGTTGCCCTGCTCGCAGCAAAGTCCAGTGCTTCAAGGCCCTGGCCTGCAGGAGCCATACCCAAGATGGATTTGGCCTCCTGTCGAGTGAACGCCAACCGCGGCAGGTGACGTTGCTGTTCGCGTATCCCAACGTCAGCGACGGAGCGCGTCAAGCGCGAAGCGTCGAGAGGTTCGCCCCACTGAGTCGCCTCTCGCGTTTTTTGTTCAACAACCGTTTGGCGGATGCGATCCTTCTGTCCGCTCTTGACTCTCGAGTCATCTCGATCAAACACGGGGTCTGCCAATACAGCAATGGCTTTCGGCGCAGACTTCCGATTGCCAAATTCCTGGCGAGACTGTCCCAAGACCGAGACTGACGGGAGAGTTAGAATCTCATGATCTATGACCAACGGCGCCGGGCGCTGATCTCCGTTTGGATTCGGCAATATACCGAAGGGCACGTACTGCAAGGCTCCATCCGCAACAATTACCAGACGCTTGCCCGGAAGCAGTTTGGCAACGGGTTTGAGAACCATCTCGCTAAGGGCTAAACTCGCCTTGGGATATTCCAATTCAGCGTGTTTCAAACGCGCTTTTCGTTGTTGTCCACTTTCTCCTTTTTTGTTTCGATTTCGCGCTGTCAAGCAGTCGTACACTCGACGCGCAGCGACTTCTACGTCGTCTCTCTTCGGGAGTTCGAAACTGGCGAATGAATCTGCTGCCACCGCCCATAGATAGCTACGATCACTACCAAGCGCGTACTCCAGTAATATAGTGTTCCCATCCAGCACCTGCGTTTGTATTTCCGCCAATTGCAACGGCTGGGGCCGCGTCAACGCCGCATATTCAGGACTAGCGGCGCGAATTTGGGCCTGGACTTCCTGATACTCGACCAGAAGGTCGCTAATCTCCTTCTCGGCAGTTGCGACTAGCTTTTGATTCTTGCTGGAAAGTAATCGCGCATGTCTTTCTCTCTTGCCCTCTAGCAGCTTCTGCAATGAACGTTCCCGTTCGAGCAAATCGGAATCTACGCCTCTGCGAATGCTGGCCCTACCTTCCTGCAGTATGTCCAGGAGACTGCGTGCCCTCGACCGCTCGCTTACTCCGAGCGCAGCCGCGGAGTAGCCTTTCGTAGAATCTTTTCTGCCTAGCCGCATCAGTAAATCGATGTAAAACTCGTAGTAACGCTGGGTGGAGGAAAAGTAGGAAGTACGCAGTTGCTGGTCGATAACCTTGCCCCTAAGAGTCTCGATGATTGCGAGTGACAGCTCGATCTGAGCGAGCGCGACCGTGAAGTTGCCCGAATCTCTTTCCGCGAGCGCAACCCCATAAAGCACCGCAGCTTCCCCTCTCTGGTCCCCTATGCTGCGATAGAGCGGGAGCGCCAGACTGAAATGCTCCAGTGCAATTTGTTGTTTGCCCTGCTCTGTATAGAGCCACGCCATGTTGCTGAGGGAGGCTGCTTGCCATTGGAGACTGCTCGCCAGTCGCGCGACCCGTAAAGCCTGGCTGAAGTAGTCAAGGGCGATCGTCTTCTTCCCTTGAGCATCGAACAACCTCCCGATATTGTTGAGCGTCGCCGCCTCACCTGTGCGATCCCCTATAGCTCTCCTTAGCCGAAGAGCGAGATTGTAGTTTGACCTAGCCCTCTCGAATTTCCCCCATTCGTGAAAGACAAGTCCAATGCTGTTGAGGACACTAGCTTCCCAAGTGCGCGCACCACTCGCACGCGCGAGTGCGAGAGCCGCCTCAAACTGTTCCAGCGCTCTTTGCCTCTCGCCGAACACTACATTAAGCAGCCCCATCTTTTGCAGAGTGGCCGCTTCTCCTCCGCGGTCTCCAATCTCGCGGTCAATTATGAGGGCCGCGTTGCAATGATCAATCGCGTTTTGCCACTCACCCAACGTAGACTCTGTCGTACACATGTTGCTGAGGGTCTTGGCTTCGCCTCGGCGGTTACCCACAGCACGTTTCAGCGGGAGTGTCTGAGAAAAGTAGTCAAGGGACTTCTTCTTTTCCCCCAAACTGTCGTAGGAGACTCCGAAGTTGTTAAGGGTCAACGCCTCTCCCCAGATGTCGTGGAGTGATTGTTGGATGGTGAGTGCCTGACGGAAGTAGTTGAGCGCCGTCTGCTCCTCATCGGTGTCATAGTAGACGAGTCCTATGTCGTCGAGGCTTTGAGCCTCTCCCCTTCGGTCGCCCACAACCCTTCGAAGAGAAAGAGCTGCGTTGAAGTTCTCTAAAGCCTTCTCGCTCTCGTTGGTGTCCTCGTATAAGTCGCCGATGTACTCCAGAGTTTCGGCCACGCCGCGTTGATCGCCGGCCTCCTTTCTGATTCTGAGCGCCTCAGTCAGGTCGGCCAGAGCCTTCTTGGTGTAGCCCAGGTCGCTCTCGATACTGCCTAGGTCGCTCATCGCCATTCCCTCGCCCCTCCGGTCGCGAACCAACCGAAACATCTGAAGGGATTTGCGCAAGAGGTCAACGGCCATCTTGTTGTGCCCGAGATCATTGTGCAGACTACCCAACTGCTCAAGCGATAGCGCTTCCGCGAGCCGGTCACCGGCGCTATTCAAAAACGTACTGGCTTCGGCGTACTTTCCCACCGCCAGTTGCTTCGATTCGAGCGTTCCCTTTGCTTGCTGTTCCTGTGCTTGGGCCAAAAATTCCTCGGCCTCGGAGCGATGCGCATCCTGCGGAGTGGCTTTGCGAAGTTCGGCAATGCTTATCCGATAACGGCCGACATGCGCGTTGTTATCCGTCGCGCTAACGTCGATCTTGTAGGTTCCGGCTTCCCTTGCCACGGTGCAAGCGTCCACTGGGCCTTGCGTTCCGTAAGAGCTGATCTTCTTTAATGCCTGACCGCCGTCTGGCGCATGTAGGGTCACAACCACGTCTACGCCTTGCGGCAGTACAGCCAAGCGCAAGTACCGGTCTGCGAGGAGTTTTATTTCATAGTTATGTGTTTCGTTTGGTGCGAGAGTTTGATCGATGGGATGACCAGGCGCAAGTTCCGCAACAACTTCGTCTGTCAGCGGCGCATTCGCAGGATGACCAGCTTCAACATCTGCATGAACATTGCCGGTAAGAACGGTGCTAGTGAAGAAAAACCAAAGTGCGAGGGTTGGTAGTACAACAAAACTCGATACTGTTAGTCCTCTGCGCATCCGGATATTCTCAAGCAAAAGAAAGATCCACTTCTCTATCGACCGGCGGTTCAACGCGATTTCCTCGCCCTGCCCCCTTCAACTTCTATCAACGATTTGTACTCTTTGCCACCATGATCGGCGGGAGGTCTTTGAGTCTAAATCATTTGGAGAACCTAGAGGAATCCCTTGAGCGCAGCGTGGTGCCTCATTCTGACGATTCGAGCTGAGATCCTACCAACATGGGCAATACAGAATACCTGTGGCATCGGGATTCGTACCGTCAAACGATGGATCCCTATCGGGACATCCGCGAAGCAGAAATGACGCGGATGTACAGGTCGTGCGGTCGGGGCAGTTTCGATAGGGTTGTGTGAACTAAGCCGCCATGGTTTCCGGCGCGGTGCGGTTAGGCGGATCATGGACTTCCATCGGAGATTTCCGAATGGAGGTGTTTCATGCTCGAAGATTATTACGTTAAGCCTTCAACCATCGACAGAGTCCGCAGTAGTTGGCTGGCTCCGCAGATTGAGAGCTACTTGGAATGGCTGCAAGCACATGGTTACTCGCGCCTCGTTGTGTATATGGTAGGCGAAGGCATCGCGGAAGCAGAAATCCTAAATGCCTATCCCGACCTTGAGGTCGAGGATGTTTGCGAAGCACTGCGCTACGCGGCTGAGGCCGTCCGCGAGCGGGAACTACCCGTCTTGGGTGGTTCTTGAAGTTCCTGGTTGACAACGCTTTGTCACCTTTGATCGCGGAGGGTTTGCGACCCGCAGGCCACAATGCGATTCATACCCGGCTCTCCACAGCTGTATTTTGTCCGGCGTCAAAATTGTTCAGCACGGCCGTTTCTTAGATCATTATGTTGCGAGCAGCCAACGCGCTGCAGTTCGCAGCGGCACTGGCATGGTGTGAAGATGTAATTTCTGATCGGCGGTTAGTCAGACGGACACCAACTTGATACCGGCTGTCCGAGCAGCTTGCCGTAGCTTGTCGTCCAGGGTGGCGAAGGGAAGGCCTTTTCGCAGAGCAAGCTCCACGTAAGCCGCATCGTATTCTGTCAACTGGTGCTGGCGCGCGACCGATAGGACCTGACTAAACGCGCGATCAGGCGCAATGGTTTCAACGGAGACAGGGAGCTGTATAATGCGACCAAGCAATGCCGTCACCTGCGCCACCGAAATACGCTTGCGGCGCTCGGCAACCAACAAGGCATTCGCGACCTCCATTGGCCAAATGCCCGGCGCAACCCCTTCCGCTCCCGCCGAAAGGAGATCTAAGATCCCTTCCGTAAACGTTGTGGATTCGTCGTCAAAACACCACGCAACTGTCACGGAGGCATCTATCACGAACTGCTTAGCGGCGGCCTTCATTAATCAGCTCTCGTATCGAGATTTTTCCCAGTGTTGCACCTTTTCGAACATCCCGAATCACGCGCACAACTTCCCGAGGGTCTTCCCGCTCCCCGGATCCAGCGGGAACCAACTTAGCAATCGGCACACCGCGTAGCGTGATTCGGATCACCTCCCCCTTGGACACCCTCCTCAGCAAGGCGTTGAGGTGCGTCTTAGCGTCAAAAGCTCCAACCGTTGTCATCCGTGCCTCCCGTCAGAGCTAGTTTATCAACTAGTCTGTTCTGAATGCAACGGTTCCTATTTCCACATACCACCGTTGGAACGCGCGCCCGCTCGGTAATGCCAATCTCTGATTCATCCGATCCGGCGACCAAGGCTGGAGCGGAGAAGAAACTGACGGTTAAGGAAACGGAACCGCCAGAACTGATCTATTTCAAGGTCTACAAGAGTCAGATCTCAGCATCGAGCAGACAATCGAGACGGCGCGCGAATGCTCGGCACGGACAAATCGCGCGGTTACTGTCTGGAGATGATCTGCGCTGACTTCCTCGCAGGAGCGCACCTGGACGATGGCAGCCCGGAGATCCTGCTCAACTCGATCTCCCGCTACTACAAGTTCTTACCCGGCGAAAAGCGCACGCTTTTCTAGAAAACCTGCGGGAGAAGGCATCGTGAGAATGATTCGACCGAAAGCCACTTGCTTGCGGCTGGACCCCTTGCAGTACCGAAGTCTGCGCCAGCAGATCCTCTGTCGTGACTCCTGGACGTGTCAATGCGGCAAGATGACGAATCTTGAGGTCCACCACAAGGAATTCCGCAGCCATTCCGGCACGACTCGAATGAAAACTTGATCACGCTGTGCGTGCCACGCCATTGCAGATCACCACAGAAACGAGACTGCGCAAATAATTGCAGCATGCCGCGGCGACACATTTCAACGAAAATGAACGGGATTGGGGGATATCTGATCAAACCATCCGTGCCATTGACGGTGAGACTGTCCGATGCTATTTAACAGGTACCGATGAAGAGTGGCGCCGAAACCGTGTTGAGCGTTCCCGACAGGCCCCCTGCCGGCGGGACTGCAAGAAAAGACACAGTCATTCTCTTCTTTCCGAACCCCACTCCAGGCGACAGCACCCAAGCTCGGGTACCTTATTCTCTCTTGTACCTCGAACGCGCGCTGCGGAACGCCGGGGTAGAAGTCGTTTTGCTCGATGAGCAACAGCAGCCGGATTATTCGACGATACTGGCTGCACTCAGCGACCGTCTCCTGCTCGCTGGCGTCAGCTCCTTGACCGGTGAACAGATCTATGGCGGGATTGCGTTTTCAAAAAAGGTCCGCGAGATCTGCGACGCTCCCATTGTGTGGGGCGGCTGGCACCCGACTTTGCTGCCGCAACAGACACTGCAGGAACCCTACATCGACTATGTCGTCGTTGGCCAGGGCGAGCGTCCCCTGCGCCAACTCGTGGAACGGTTGCGTGAAGGGGAAGATACTTCGGATATTCCGGGCCTCGGCTGCAAACACAACGGCGCCGTTACCGTGAACCCGCCTGCGCCGCTGGAAGATATCAATACTTTTCCACGCATTAACCTCAGCGCCCTCGACCTCAAGAAGTACCTAAACCGAAGCCGCCTCCCGGAACATTTCATTGGCTACTTTGCCAGCCACGGATGTCCGCTGGACTGCAGCTTCTGTTGCATCGGTGAGATCTACCATCGCCGCTGGCAACACAAGCCCGTCTCTCAGATCATTGAGGAACTTCGATTCCTGAAACAACAAGTGGGTGTCGACAGTCTTTTGTTCGAGGACGACAATTTCTTCGTGCGTCCGCAGTTTGCTCGTGAGCTTGCCCGCGCCATGATCGATGCCGGGTTGAACTTGAAGTGGGAAACGAGTGCGCACGCTCACATTTTCACCAAAGCTTATAAAGACGAGGATTTGGATCTTTTCGCGAGGTCGGGGTGCCAGCAAGTCTACATCGGGGCGGAATCGGGCGATCAGGAAGTGCTTAACCTGCTCGAAAAGAGAGCTACCGTCGAAGAAACCTTGCGTTTCATCGAGATGCTAGCGCGACACGGGATTACTCCGCGCCTTACCACGATGGTCTGCCTGCCTACCGAGTCGGGTCGGGACTTCAACCTTACGCTCGATATGCTCCGCCGCGCGAAACTACAGGAGCGCAGCGTGCGGGCGAGCATCTTTTTTTACACACCCTATCCCGGCACCCGGCTTTATGAACGAGCCCAGGAAAAGGGGTTCGTCCCGCCCCAACAACTGTCGAGTTGGGGGCATCACACCTTGCGAAGATTCAAGGCTCCCTGGGCGCCTAAAGGAATCGATTGGGATCTGGAGATATTCGCCAACTTCTATCTTCCTTTGGCGGATCCCAACTTCTATCGCCTTGTTCGCTCGTCCAAGATCCGTCCGATCGTATTTCTCGTCAACAAGTTCTTCTTCCCGATCGCGTGGCTGCGTTTCAAAACTAACTGCTTTCGATTTCCTGTCGAGGCAGTGGTCTTCTTACGACTCTTGCAGCTGTACAACAAACTTACGGGCAGCAATTTCTGTCTGGGTAATGGGAGTTATGTCGACTGACAATTATCCAGCTTACTGCCGCGCTGATATTTGACGTGTATTCCCGTTGCTGAAATTCCGAAGTATCGACTGAGCGGACGCGTAGCTCCGGATTGTTACATTCCGGGGGGATGATCTCTGGGGTTCGCGGGAGTTTATCTGGAAGCCGGCCGGCAGTTTCTCCATCGTTTGCGAGAAACTCCGCCGACTATGCTGGCTGGTCTGCTGCCTGGTTAAGTGGTTTTGCGGGGTTTCCTTGGACCATTGTCATCGGCGGCACAGACTGAGTGACAACGCTAGCTGCAGCCACCACCGATCCCTCTCCAACCACGACATTGGGAAGAACGATAACGCGGGGACCAAGAAAAGCGTTTCTCTCGATGACTACTCTCCGTTCCCATCCGCCGAAGTGCGCAAGGATCAGAACTTGGATACTTATAATAGCGCCCTCTTTGATCGTGACTAATTCGGGGTGGGCAGTTTCGATGATTGCATCGTAGCCGATCCAGACATTTTTCTCCATCTCCACCCCGCGCCAGCGATGGAGAAGAGGACGCAAACTCATCGCCCCAGGCGCCTTGCGAGCGATCTCCTGAAGGAGCCGATTCTTAAATCCAACAAACCAGTTCTCCTTGATGTAGCTCATGGGAACCCTCCCAGGGGTAATGGTCCGGGGCGGAAGCGAAAAACAATCTCTTACCGGATGAAATTCAGCGTTGCCAGCAGTGACGGGGATTGCGCCCACACAGTGACGGGCCGCTGCCTGGAAACGCCGGCAAACCCGCCACCTTTCTTCATCGTGTCTGGTCCGTTATTCTCTGCCTTTACCCTCGTCGACGTCCATGGCAGTCGGGCTTCCGAGATTACGGCCTGCATATTGTAGAGCGCGCCGCGCCACTCTTCTGGCAAATCGCTCCAGGCGGCTCCGGCTCCGATAGCCGGTCACGCTTGAGGCCAGGAGCCTACACTGTTCTGGGGCGAGAGACCAACCGGATGCCGCACAGTTCTCACCAACATGCTCGACACTGTCAGCCTTGAAGATAGCCACAACGGCGGGGCGCGACACGCACCAATTCAGCGCAACCTGCGCCCGAGTCTTCCCTACTGCCGCGGCGACTCGCCCCAGAGCGTCTCCGCGATCGGAGCGGCGCAAGCTCTCAAAATCGGTTGCCAGCGGGCTAAATGCGAGTAGGCTGATCTGTTGTGCTTCGCAGTATGGCAAAAGTTCTTGCTCCGCCGAGCGGTCTACGAGGCTGTACCGCACCTGATTTGAAACAATGCGTGCTTTGGACAGTTGGGCCTGGGCTCGGCGCATCTCCGCGACCGTGAAGTTGCTGACACCAATGAAGCGGATTTTGCCCGTCTCCACCAGTGTCTCCATCGCCGACATGGTTTCTCCGATGGGCACGGCATAGTTAGGCCAGTGCAACTGGTAGAGATCCAGATAGTCGGTCTGCAGTTGCTTCAGGCTGCACTCGGCGGCCTTGATCACATCGCCGCGACGAAAATGGCGTGGTGAAACTTTGCTGGCGAGGAAGATGCGATCACGGATTCCACGAATCGCCCGGCCAACTACCGGCTCGGTTCCATACGATTCCGCCGTATCGATGAAACAGGCGCCAAGTTCAATTCCGGCGCGCAAGGCTTCCTCGCCACCCCGATACTGCCACGTACCGAGTGCGAGTTCGGGGACTTGGACCCCAGTGTTTCCCAGTGGCTTTGATTTCATATTCGAGGTGCTGGCAGATTCCGATTCACGGCACAAGCGAGACGCGGCTTGCCGCGAGAGGTGATGATCTAGTCAAACTTCGTCGCTTCCCGCGAAGTAAGAGGCGGAGTTTCACGCCAGTCGACCGGTAATCGCGCCCCTGGCTCTTGATCGCCAAGCGGAGCATTTGGAGCGGGTGGGACGTAGTCGCCACCGCCGCCGTGACCCTGGTCGGGCCCATCGCCTGCCTTCACGCGCGTTTGTTAACCACACTCAATTGCTCGGTCCGGTCAACGTCATTCTTGACTTTCGTCCAACGTTGAGTCCGCACCGAGTTGCGCCAGCGCTTGGCTGTCCGAGTTCAGTAGAACACCTTTGTCGGCAAAGACCACGATGTAATCAAACACCGAGGCACGGCCGCCGATCTTACGATACTCCTCCCATTTCTTCGGCACTCGTGCACACTCCAGGCAAATGACCGCACATGGCGTTTGAACACTTGCGTAGCCGATCGTGTCATTTTGCACGCCGGTATACCAAACAGTTCTTGTACGACCGTCGGCATGGATCTGTGCCAGAAGCGGATACACAAACATCGACCGGGGACTGCGATCGAGCGCCTGGTTCTCCACGTAGACATCAAGCGCCACGTGGTCACAGGAAAGCTGATTCACAAACTGCGCCGCCGCGATATTGGCGGAAGCGATTTCTGTATGACTGTCCAGAAAGTACTGGTAGTCGCGGGGATGGTAGACATTCTCGACACGGCTCCATCGGACAAAGGAACGCGTGCGATTCGCAACCGCAAAGGGTACCGCGAGGAAAATCAATAAGGCCGCGGTGGCAGTTGCGGCTTTCCTCGGCACGTAACGATCCAACATGACTCCGACAAGGGCGGCGCCTATTACAAAGAATGGCAATTGGAAACGGCTCGACCACGGAGTCCAGCGCAACATTGCGCTGAAAAACGCTAGCGCCAGCAGCAAACCAACGGCATACCATAGCGCCGGATCCTCCGGCCGGCGCCAGCGCTTCCAGATGGTCAACGCCATCGCGACGACTATCAGCAAAAAGTGCAGCGGATTCCCGGCGTGCACCTCGTTCAGCGAAAAATGATTCGAATGAAAAGGATAGTCAAGAAAGACTTGTCCGCGTTCATTCGGGTCCACTCCAAGCTTCCAAATCGCCGACTGAAACAGGCTGTCGATTCGGGTATTGACGCTTTCGCTCGGAGTAAGAACCTGAACCGACGCGTTGCGCAACATGCCCGCGAGCGTACCGCGCACACCCGGATGATCGACGACCACCTGCAAATGTGGATGCTTGCTGAGTAGTGGAAGCGCCAGCGGCGACCCAGTCATCTGGTAGGTCCGCAGATAGTGCGACCCATTCATCGCCAGAATCAGTCCAACGAACACTATGCTGCGTTTCAAAAAGCGAATTCGCGAGGCAGGGGACCCCATCCACCAGCAGGCGAGAACCAAGAATGGCAGAACGACATACGCGGTGCCCTTGGTAAGCACAGCGAGCCCTGACGACAGGCCCACGCAAATCGTATTAGGCCAACTGGGGTCTTCATTCCAAAGCATCAGGAACAGAACGGTCGCCATGATCCAGAAAGACACGACGTAGGTGTTCATGGGGCCCGAGGCCTCGAGGATCCCCTCCGGAATCGTAATGCAAGCAATGGCGGCAAGGACCTGGCCACGCGGCCCAGCGCCGAGTAATTTTGCGATCAGCGACACTCCGATGGCGCTGAATAGAAAGCTTAGGAACTCGACCATGTTCACAAAGCGGTCGCCGCCCGAAAGCAGTTCTGTTTGCATCATGGCAAATTCTGCCCAAGGACCAAAAATCAGTTGCGCATAGTCTGGCGTGGCGTAGAAACGGACGCTGTGGTTGCTCATCCACATCGTTGTGCGGGGCAGGTGGTACTCCATCGCATCCCAGACATTGGGTGCCGAGACCAGCGCCGTGATTCCAACCAATACCACGATGATGCCAGTGCTGACGAGCAGCATTTTCGTAGTGCGGTCGAAAGGCTCGGCAGGGCCGTTCTGTGCGGGCGAAGATTCTACGGACGTTCTCCGGATCGTTTTCAGGTAAAAGAAGGCTGCTATGCAGAGAGCCAGCCAACACACGGCGAGGGGGCCGCGGCTGAGGAGTCGCGGGAGGCTGAGGGCTTCAGTCGTTACAACAATACTTGTTCCCCAAAGAACGACGGCCGTCAGGGCTGCCCTTCGCCACTCCAATCCTTTTGCGCGCAGGATCCGGAAGAGTAGGCCGTATGCGATGCAAGGAAGCAGAAGCAACATTAGTCAGGTTCCTTCAGCCCGGCGTCGCCGGGCAGGGGATCGACGTCATTGTTCCCCCACGCAACAATCCCGAATCGCGCCAGCAGCGACTGCACAAAGCGAGGCCGATAGCAGAGAGCCCCGAGCGCGGCGCCAACCGTGTTGTTGATGAAGTCCATGGAATCGGAAATTCGCGGCGGCAAATAGAATTGGGTGGCTTCAATGATAAAACTGATCGCGCATCCGAAAATGATGGTTAGGACTATCGCACGACCGACCGGCCGCGACAACGAGAAGTACACGCAAAAGAAGAATCCCAGCGGCATGAAACCGGCTATATTGATGAGGCCATCCTTCCAGAACGCCCAGTGCCAGCTCCAATTTTTCCAGAACGGCCGTAGAAAAGTCGGATAAAGAACCAAGTAATGATCGGGGATTTGGAGGTCGACCGCCGAAGGCACCTGGCTGTGAACCACATTGCCGGAACGTTCGGTGAAGGTATAAATTGCCACCGCGTTCTTTTCTTCAAGATTTTCCGGTTGGCCGGAGCGGCGCCATTGCTCATAATCGAGCCCAACCTCGTCTGCTGTCAGTTCCCGATTGTAGATGCCGATCCCGCGCAGAACGCCCGACCAACTATCGTTCCCCACGGGAGAGTTGCCAACCACGATTCCTCCGTTAAGATCATGGCGAGTAAGCCCGAAGTCCATTGAGGAGCGCGTGAGGACACCATTCAAGTAAACCGAAGTTGCCTTTGCACTGGCAGTTACCGTAATGAGCAGTGGCGTAACCTGTCGGAATACGCCGGGCATATAAATGAGTTTACTGGTCTGGTGGTCCGAGCCGGCTACCTGGCGGCTGAGGACTAAAGCATTGCCACTCTGCTGAATCCTGAGCTGAAGCGGAGTCTTGGCTGTCTGGAACGCGAGCATGGTGTTGTAATCGTCACTTTGACCAGGCTGGAGCCAAATCTCAATGCTGCACGGACCATCCGGCGGACCTTCCACACGGAGTGGGGCGGAGCTTAGAATCGTACCGTAGTCACCGAACAAGAGACCGTCCTGATTCGCAATCCAGCTGACGTCGTTATGCGGGCGTGGGGTAAACGGCCAGAGTCCAAACCAAAGTATGCCTGCCAGAAGGCAAAGGCAAAGGCCCAGAAGCAGTCTCCTGCTTAACGCGTTTCCAACTTGCATCATTCGAATAGTTTTCCTGCTGCCGGAATGAGCTCGGCGAAATCTCTGCGCCTGTTTTGGAAAATGACGATTGCGAGCTCAGCCTAGGGCCTACAAGAAGACTGAATCCTCTGCTTCTGAGTGCTGAAGTAGAAACCAGAGTAGTAAGGCACGTTCAAGCCGGGGAACAGAGGCATCCGCATTCTCAATTCGGGCGCTTTCCAGCGATCGATCAAAGCGTAACCCGAAGCCGAGAACGCACCCACGATCTCGTCAAGACTTCGTACAACGCATGGCACGGCATAGGAGGCATTCTCCTGCACCGTAAAAAAAGAGGGAGGTTGATCACGCACGGGAGTCCGGTTGATCACTACGTGATCAGGCAGTTCAGGAAACTGGCTCACAAACTCCGCAATGCTCTTCTCCCAATAATGAAAAGCCCCCGAAATCAATAGGACTTGATCGCGCGAATACTGCGCCAACGAAGTCGTGAACCTCAGACCGCAAGCGCCCCTCTGCTGGGCCAACTCCTGCCCGGCGGTGACCGTTTTCGGAAGATCAAAGACCGTCCATTTGACAGAGTCGGATGTGTCAAGCAGGTAGTCTAAGTAACTGTAGAATAGGTTCCCTACATGTCCTCCGAAATCAAAAACCCTGATCTCTCGCGAGCAGATCCGATTGATCCAATAAAGGGCTGCATAATCACTGGGGCGCAAAGTCTTTGACAGTTCGAGATGCAGTTTGATGGAATCCGGATGATCATGACCAGCATAGGCAGTCTTGCGCGCTGCAACCCACGCTTCGTCAAACGATGAAAGCACCGCTCGGGGATAACTCAACTTGTTTAAGAAATTGACGCCGGCATTTGACTGAGCTAGTCGAATCAGCAGAGACCGAAACGGCTCAGAGCTCAGTTCCTCAATTATCGCCTCTCGTACGCTCATAGGATTTGGCACTTAGGAAGCTTATTCGTTTCCGTGCTGCACCATTGCAGAAGAGGGTGCTGGCCAACGCGCCCTCTCAGGATTCCCCTCATTCTTCACCGCCCTAGATTGCAGCCTGCTACTCCCATCTATCACTCCTTACCAGTTTCTCCGGCAGGCGTGTCTGAGCTGAAGAGCGGGCGGACAAAGCGAAAGGCCGTCAAGTAAGACCATACAAACGGCTGCAAGTACAGGGGAGCACATTGCCGCAGCTCTCGGGCAAAATCCTTCCAATTTGAGGAGCTGACGCGTGTCGCCGAAATTGAAATAGAAGGCGTCAAGATTTTTACCATGTGCCACCAGCCCGGAGGTACAAAGAGCATCTCCCCAGGATGTAATGTGAACCGAATTGGATTGGCTTTGGCAAAAAGCGGAAATTTCTTCAGATCGACATTGTCGATATCATCGACTGATATCGACGACGTGTGGTAATCGCTAAGGTAAAGAAAGGGGGTTTGATCTGGAGCAAAGATCGTATACTCTTTTTCCCCATAAATCTGACACAAAAATGTGTACAGGTGCCAACTATCATAATGGAGCACCGGAAATTTACCACCTCTGCCGCCGATATACAGTTCAGGGCGGCCAGCATGCACTCTGGGATGCAGCGGCTGTGTGAAGGGACCTTCCAGCCAGTTGGGATAGAAGTAGGCAGGGAATGGGCGAAGATCCTCCCCCAGTTCAGGCAGGAATTTCTCAATCCACACATTGCGCAAATAAGGAGCCGGATTCTCTTCGCTAGATGACAAAACCAGATCAATAAACTCTCCCATTGTTAGACACCCGCCTTCTTTGTTAGAGGGAAGAAAACCAGCAAGCGTGTGGTTCTGTCCATCGACAGTTAACGGCATCGAGCCATAGCGAGTTTTGAAGTACTCTGGCGACCACTTGGAGATCGCTCGCCACGACTTAAGCGCTCCCGTAAAGACAACCGGGGTTCGAGGGAGAAGAAACTCCTTGACCCATTCCTCATGCGAGGGGCATTCGCGGCGCTCGATTGAACCAATTGCAGGCGACTGTATCGAAGACATGATTTTCTCCTATCCCGGATGTGTTTTTAAACGATCAACTGCCCTCGTAAAGGAATCGTGAATCGGCCTCTCACGCAAATTCTAAACCAGACAACGCCACGGGTTAGAGTGTTTGATTTAGAGTGACGCGAGTGCCGGGGTCCTAAGTCGATCGAGCCCATCTTCCACTACTAAAGGCTTTCGGCCCCTTGAAGAGGAAGTAAGATGCGCTCTATCTCTTGATCCGACATCATAGTGCAGTGTGTTGCTGTAAGACTGAACCTTCCATTAACGACGGCCTCTGAAAATCGCCTTCTCGCGCTTTCGGGTCAAAGAGTCATCGTCGAATTGCAGCTATGATCTTTCTTGTTGAGCTGCAACTTCATTTCCTGGACTGAGCCCAAGCTGTTGGAGTGCCGTCTTGTAAGGATGCGAATTCGCTGACTGTAGCAATTGTCCGGCGTCTTAGATTGGAAGAATCATACCGTCGCGGTCTTGTTCTTGTTGGGCCGGAATCCATCGCCACGGTCTCCTTTGAGACGTCGCATAAACCGGGCTGCTCCCCGTGCCATGTAAAAGGTCGGCATATAGGCGGCTGAGATGAACACATTCTTCGCGGCATCGACTAGAGGAGACTGCTTTGGGGGCCGGGGCGAAACCCCCAATCTCCGCAGCAGGAAATTGGCACGGTGTACATTGGCGCGCTCCCAATCGTTCCACGTGAAATTGACGCTGAGTGAGATGGATACGTTGTCGTCGTTCTGAACCCAATGGGGGTTGTTCACGGGAATGTGAATGCCGTTGCCCGGCACCAGACGATACGTCGTTGCCCGGCTTTGAAACTGCGGCTTATAGACGGCGGCATTGTTGTCGACGGCCCAGAAGCGTTCCACCTCAGTCACGGGCAGTACGTCCTTGTCGTTCCGATCGAACACATAAAGATTCTTCTCGCCGCGAATCTGCAAAAGGAAATTGCATTCGCGATCGATGTGATACGGCGTGACGCGGCGCGGCGAAGTGATGAAGATGAGCGCATCTTCCACCCGCATTACTTTTCTAAAGTCGACTCCGGTCAAACCCTCGAACTCGCGCATGCATTCGTGGAAGAGCACACCGTATTCGGGGTCTTTCTGAGCTTGATGAAGCGTAACCCAAGCGCCGCAAGTTTCGATGCGATGGAGCGCTTCTTCGACCATAAACGGCTTGGGGCCCATCTGGTCCCATCGTTGGTCAGCGCGGATGTCCGGTCCGGCATCGTAGTACAAATCGCGCGGGCGGTCGCGACGGGTTGTCCGGGCAAGTTCGAGCAACCTGGGCAGCGTAAATAGCGGATGGTTCGCCAGTCGATGAAGGAACTGGAACGGGAGCCGGTTGAAATCCGGACGGAACCGGTCGTTGGGCTCAATAAAGCGAGCCGGGACACTGGTCTCGATGGATACTGGCATAGGTGGTCTCCTTTGAACCTGGGAGTGTTTTGAGTTGAAAAATAATACAGGACGACGAGAAGATTCGGTCCGCGTTATCGAATCGTGCGGGAAATCGTAACTTGAAGCGCTTCAGCCAAGTGCTTAACAAAGGGCTCCAACAACATGCCGGCGGGATAAACCGGGAGTGTCAGAACTTCATAGTCTCGCGCCAAGCGACTCCAATCGCCTTCCGCTGGACGGTATTTCGCGTACTGCCTCATCGGGCGGAAGTCAGTGACGACACCGTCGTAGGGCTTTGCCTGATAGACAATGCACGCCCGGTCGTTGATCTGCCACATCTCCGCGAGCACAAGAGATTCCGGCCTATTGCCCGATTCCTTCGCCAGAAGTTTGCCGAAGATCATCCCCTTCCAGATCTTCGAGCGGCTGCGCAGAACGATAATTTTTTCGTCAAAGAACTTTTTCTTTTCGGCAGCATTCAGCAGCAGGAAGTTCTTACAGTGAAACTTGACTCTTTGTCCGATGTGCCTCGCCTTTCTCCAGGCGTTATCGGATGGAATGCTGCACCAGTTCATAGTGTCGAACAAGGCGAGCAGAGCCACTTCGTCTCCCTGCGCTTTCAGTTGCTGCGCCATCTCGTAGGCGACGGTGCCGCCCATGCAGTATCCGCCCAAATGATACGGGCCCTGGGGTTGCACGCGGCGAATCTCCTTCACGTAAAGCGAGGCCATCTCCTCGATCGTTGTCAGGCATGGACGTTCGCCGTCGAGGCCCTGGGCCTGCAAGCCGTAGAAAGGCTGATCCGAACCAAGACGGCGCGAAAGCTCGCGATAAATCAGCACATTTCCGCCACCGCCGTGGATGCAGAAGAACGGAGGCCGCGAACCGTTGGGCTGGATCGCTACCAGCGGGGACCAGTCCGGCGAAGCACCGTCAGTTTGCAGAACCTCAGCCAACTGCGCGATGGTCTGAGCGTCAAAGAGGATGGAGAGCGGGAGCTTGCGCTGAAATTCCCTGGCGATCTGCGCGAACAAGCGCACCGCCAGGATGGAAGTGCCTCCGAGCTCAAAATAGTTCTGATTCAGCCCAATCGGGCTGGTACCGAGCAAGCTCTCCCAGATTGCTTGCAGCTTTCTCTCGGTGGGGTTAGCGGCACGCCGCGGCTCGGCCTCTTTGATGGCCGACTCGGATGGACGCACGAGTGGCGCTTTTCTTGAAACCTTAAGCTCGTGAATGCGCGCCTCGGGCACGTCGCGCATCAGTTCGAGAACTTTCCGATAATCCTCAAGAACCTGCCGTATGGTCGTCGCATCGAAGAGGTCGGGATTGTACTCGAGTTGGGCCCGCAAACCTTCGCGGCGGTCCAACAGGCCCATCTGTAGTTCGTAGTGCGTGCCCAGGCCAAAATCGGGAAGCGGTGTAACCGTGAGGCGATCGAGTTCCCGCGGGCGCAGGAAAGCAAGTTGATAGAAGAAGTAGCATTGCGACAACGGATTCCGGCCATGGACGGAGCGCACGTCCAAGTGCTCCAGCAGAACTTCAAAGGGCAACTCGGCGTGATTCAGCGCATCGAGCGTAACGTCGCGCACGCGACCCAGCAGTTCTTTCAGTGTCGGGTCTCCGGCCACATTCAATCGCAATGTGATGGGGCTGGCGAAAGGCCCGATCAGTCCTTCGGTTTCGGGTTTGCGATTCGCCACCGGCGACCCGATGATGATCTCTTCCTGCTCCGCGTAGCGACAGAGCAGGGCCGTGTAGCCAGTCAGCATGACCGTGAAGACGGTTGTGCTCTCGGACTGGCCCAACTCCTTCATGGATCGCGTGAGATCCTCGGGAAGCAGCAGGGTTTCCATGGCTCCGTGTGACGCGGGACGATTTTTCGGCGGACGATCGGTGGGAAAGTTGAGCACCGGCAACGGCGGCTTAAGCTGCTTCTTCCAGAACTCGAGTTCTTCGTTGGCCGCGTCGGACTTGAGCCATTCCTCCTGCCAATGCGCGAAGTCGCCGTACTGGATGGGCAAAGGCGGCAACGCGGGCGCTTCGCCCTTGGAGGTGGCTTCGTAGATCGTCCACAGATCGCGTTGGATGACGTTTTGCGAGAATCCGTCGACGATGATGTGGTGAGTGGTAAGCATCAGCACATGCTCTTCGGGCGCAAGCCGGAACAAACGGGCGCGTACCAGCGGTCCTTGCTCAAGATCGAATGGAGCGCTGGCTTCGGTGCGAATGGATTCCCACAGCTTCGCTTCCTTGTCGCCCGCCGCGACTAGTTCGAGGGAGGTCACGGGCACGCCGATTGATCGTGGGGGGCGGATGATCTGAATTAGCTCTTCACCTTCCTTCTGGAAGGTCGTACGCAGCGTTTCATGCCGGTCGACGAGCAATCGCAGACTGCGCTCCAGATGAGCAAGGGAGACTTCACCGGTAAGCCGAACGCAGGCTCGCATGTGGAGCGCGGGGTTTCCGGGGACAATCTCTTCGAGCGCGAAGAAGCGACGCTGCGCTACGCTGGCTGCCAATCCGAAAGACTCCGATGCAGCCTCACTTGAGGAGGCAGGAACGTTATCCTCTTTGGCAACAGAAGTAGCAGAGACCGCTTTTGCTACCGCGGCGGCGGCCGCTCCCAACGAACGCGGAGTCGAAGAAGCCACGGCTCCGCCAGAACCGGAAGGCGCTGGCACAGTGACGGCCGACCGCTTTTGCCTCGCCAGCGACGCGCCTTCAGAAACGGAAAATGAGGAAAGCGGCCGATTCGGATCCTGCACGATATTTTCGAGCAAGCTCTTGAAGTCAGCCAGCAAGCGCGTAATCGTGCCCGCTTCAAACAGATCGGTGTTGTATTCGCAAGCCAGACGCCATCCCTCATTGCGAAGCACGAGGAAGACGTGCAGATCGTATAACGCGCCCTGGGACTTGGACGGAATCACCGTCAATTTGATCCCGGAGAATTCCTGCGCCCTGACGGGGTCGCGCTGGCAGATAAAGTTGAGGCGGAACAGGGTGTGGTGGCTCGGATAATCGTTGGGCCGCAGTTCCTTGAGCACTTGTTCGTAGCGAACATTCTGGTTCGCGATCGATTGCAGGCCGACTTCCTGAACTCTGCCCAGCAACTGCGGGAAAGTCGGATTGCCCGATAGATCGAGGCGGAGAACCACGGTGTTGATAAACGGGCCGATGACGGACTCGAGTTCCACACTGTTACGTCCGGCGACCTGGGTAGCTGCGCCAAAATCGGTTTGCCCGGTGTACTGATACATCAGGACGCCGAGCGCGGCCAACAGTGTGTTGAAGAATGTGGCACTCTCGCGATTTCCGATTTCCCGAATGGCGTCGGTTAGCGTTACCGGCAGCAACAAAGAAGTAATGGTCGCTTCGAAGGTGGGGGACGCCTGGCGCGGCTTGTCGGTTGGAACGTCGAGCAACGGCAAATTTTTGAGTTGCTCTTTCCAATAGGCAAGTTCTTTTTGGACCGATGGAGACTCGGATTGCTCGCGCTGCCAGACCGCATAGTCTCCGTATTGAATGGTGAGTTCGGGAAGGACTGCGTCGATATTGCGCGAGTAAGCCTCGTAGAGGGTTCCGAGTTCATTCGCGATCAAGCCTATCGATAAGTAGTCGATCACCGAATGGTGAGGAGTGACAAGCATGACGTGCTCGTTGTCTTCGACTCGCAACAACGTCACCCGGAAGAGCGGACCCACAGCCAAGTCAAAGCGCCAGCGGGCTTCGTTAAAAGAGAGGCGATCGACTTCCGCATCCCGCTCTGGCTTTGGAAAGTGGCGCAGGTCGACGACCGGAACCTCGATTTGCAGTGCAGACTTGATGACCTGTGCGGGCTGGCCATCCACAACCGTGAAGGTGGTGCGTAACACTTCGTGACGCTGAATGATCTGGTTGAAAGCCCGCTCCAGCAGCGCGGGGTCAAGCGGCCCTTGCAGACGAAAGCGTACGGGCACGCTCCAGGTGGGATTGCCGGGGTTCATGCGGTCGAGCGCCCAGAAACGCTCTTGTCCGAGCGAAGCAGGGAGGACAAAAACTTCTTCTGTCTCGGGATTCGCCGGCGCGGAATTCGGTAGGGGCGCGACTGGTTTCGCGTTTTCCAAAGTGTTCACTTCACCGTCTCTTTTTCAGGAACCTTGAGAACTGTCTTGACCCGGTACCGGTCGCGGGAAACCGCAACGATGCCGGGAGCTGCCTTTGCGGAGGAGGCGGGTCCACTCTCAAACTGCGCGAGGACCGCAGCAATTGTACGGTGCTTCAGGATCAGAGCGGGCGGAATTTTCATGCCCACCTTGCCGGCGCGGGCCACGATCTGGAAGATGTGCAACGAGTCCGCGCCTAGCTCAAACAGGTTGTCCTGTATACCGACCCGCTCCAGGTGCAGCACCTCGGCCCAGATGGCGGATAGCGTCTTCTCCTGCTCGGTGCGTGGGGCGACATACTCTCTCTGGCGCGCGGCGCGCCCCATCTCGGGAGCGGGCAGCGCTTTACGGTCGATCTTCCCATTGGGAGTTAGTGGCATCGCGTCCAGGCGAACCACCGCCGACGGCAACATGTAGTTAGGCAGTTTGCCGGTAAGTGCCTCGCGTACGGTTGCGACCGTAATTGCCTGCTGCTCGCTGGTGACGTAGGCAACCAGGCGCTTGTCGCCGGGGATGTCTTCCCGCACGATCACCACCGCTTCTTTTACTCCGGGGTAACGTGCCAGCGCAGTTTCGATTTCTCCAAGCTCGATGCGGAACCCGCGCAGCTTGACCTGATGATCTAAGCGTCCCAGGAATTCAATCGTGCCGTCGGGCACACGGCGAACCAGGTCGCCAGTCTTGTACATGCGGGGGTTAGTGCCCGGCCGGAAGGGATCGGCAACGAATTTTTCCGCGGTCAACTCCGGCCGATGGAAATATCCGCGCG